>Ga0082212_10000881_pt1 | contig 44254 bp, 38 predicted proteins | sample TergutNt197P3_FD_71548 | JGI IMG/M metagenome (GOLD analysis project Ga0082212, IMG submission 71548) | Neocapritermes taracua P3 segment gut microbial communities from Petit-Saut dam, French Guiana - Nt197 P3 | ecosystem: Host-associated > Arthropoda: Insects > Digestive system > Gut ... | reverse complement strand
GGAATTTGCCCGCAAATCACGACCGCTAGATGCTTGCAAGGCGGACTTGCTACGCCGTTTAGCAAGCATCTAAAGCGTTACAATGTACTAGTTCTGCGCCATTCAAGGTTGCGGGGCAACCTTGAATGGCACCACAGGACTTAGATTTGCTCGCCGTTAAACAAGCAACAAAAGTGAACATTGCTTTAACAGGAGGCTAGTGCATGTCGTTTATCATCCTTACCGAAGCTGTTTCAAAGGGCCGAATTTGTGTAAATCCAGCCTACATAGTTATGACTGAAAAGCATGAGGACGTTACCAGAATTTCCCTGCATAATGGTATTTCCATAGAAGTAACTGAACCCTTTGATGGGCTTCTGTTATTGTTAAAAGCAGAGAGCCTGGTGGGCGGTAATTCTATTTCTGACATAATGGCTGGGGAGATGTTGGATCATGATGGCCACCTCCACAATGTAACCAAGTACACAGAATTTGGCAGATAGCTTTTGCCATTCGAGCAAAGCCCTTTGAACGCAACTTGGCAAAAATTAACCCACGAGCGTTCCAATCAGGTTGCCCTGAAGTGCTGATACAAGGCTTCCAGGGACATTCATGTCAAAAACCAGTATAGGGACACCGCTTTCGCGACAAATGGCTATCGCTGCGCCGTCCATCACTTTCAGGTTCTTTTCCAGGACATCCTGATAAGAAATGTGGTCGAACCGAATTGCATTGGGGTCTTTTTTGGGGTCTGCCGAATATACACCATCAACATTTGTCGCCTTCATTATCACTTCGGCCTCTATTTCGATGGCACGAAGAGCTGCTGCTGTATCAGTACTGAAGAAGGGGTTACCCGTACCTGCCCCAAATATGACAATCCGTCCTTTGTTCAGGTGGCTCATGGCTCGCCGCCTTATAAAAGATTCAGCAACTTTCTGCATTTCTATACCAGATAGTACTCGGGCGGGAATACCGGTCTGCTCAATTGCGTCCTGCAAGGCAAGAGCGTTTATGACGGTGGCAAGCATTCCCATGTGATCTGCTGTTACCCTGTCCATGCCCTTAGTGGCCCCGGCTATCCCACGAAAAAAATTGCCACCCCCAATAACGATCCCTACGTCAACACCATGATCCCTGATTTCCTTTACTTGTCCCGCGATGCTCTTTACTACCAAGGGGTCAATGCCTCCTTTTTGTTCGCCCATCAGAGCCTCGCCGGAGAGTTTGAGCAACACACGCTTGTATTTCATATATTTTTTCCTGTTCTACAAAAAAATACCCCCCATCCGGGAGGCTTTCTCTATTACAAATGCCAAATTTTGCAGACCTGCCCATCATGTCTCATGGGCTACCTCCACCAAGTGGCGCATACGCGCCTGTATCCTGTCATTAATGTTATGCGTTGCTCCAAGGACAGCAGCGCGGATTGCGTTGGCCACAGCGCGGTCATTACTGCGGCCATGGCCTATTATTGAGATACCCTTCACACCGAGGAGTGGGGCGCCTCCATATTCTGTATAGTCCAGGCTTTTGTAAAACCTTCTCATTGAAGGCCTGACAAGCAATCCACCCATGCGGCTAAGCATATTGCTCTCAATACTCTCTTTTAGTCCGTGCCTTATGGCTTCTGCAAGGGCCTCAGATGATTTGAGTACCACGTTGCCAACAAATCCATCACATGCAATAACATCAAAATCGCCTTTCCAAATGTCCCTGCCTTCGGCGTTCCCGCCGAAATTAATGTTCATCGCCCTCAGAGAAGCGGCTGCGTTTCTGGTGAGGCCAGAACCTTTTGCGTCTTCTTCGCCAACACTTAAAACACCTATTTTGGGCCTATGGACGCCAAGAACCTCTTCTGCATATACTCCGCCCATCAGGGCAAACTGGGCAATATGTTCAGGCTTGCAGTCAACATTGGCACCAACGTCCAAAATCACTGTTGGCGTACCTTTTTGAAGGTTGGGAAAAACGGTCGCGAGACATGGCCGAGCCACACCTCTGAGCCTGCCTATGACTTTCATGGAGGCAACCATAGCCGCACCTGTATGGCCCATTGTTACCCATCCTACAGCTTCGCCACCCCTCACACACTCAGCAGCCTGCCTTGCAGAGCTGTCCTTTTTTTCTTTAAGCACACAAGTTGCTTTGTCGTCCATATCCACCACTGAAGCAGACGGGACGATTTCTGTGCGGGCCAATAACTCACCATTTAGGCCACTGTGTTCGATATGGGTTTCTATTTCAGATTTATTGCCTACAAAAAGCAAAAAAAGCTCCGGCATAGCCCTAAGGGCCAAAGCCGCCCCTAAGAGAATGACCTTTGGACCATGGTCACCCCCCATAACATCTAGTGCTATGCGGCAAGTGGCCGGAGAATTATGAACCGAAACCGCCATCGGCAGCCTCAGATTGTTTCTGCAGTCCTGACAACCTGTCTGCCCCTATAAAAACCACAGGAGGGGCAAACTCGGTGAGGAATCTTTGCGGTGCCGCAGTTCTGACACGTGGCAGAACTCATAACATCCAGTCCATCATGGGCTCGGCGGCGGTCACGGCGGGCTTTTGAATGGCGACGCTTTGGGTTTGGCATGTATTACTCCTAACTGGTTACTAATAAAGGTGAGTCTCGAGAAAAGCACTCAAAAAAAACTTTGAATCATGGACTCAAATCCAACTTTATATCCGCCAGAGCTACTGCCAGTGCGCTTGGCGACTTGTCGTATTCAGGGCAGCACTGGCACCGCCCTTTATTCCAATTTTTTCCGCACTGTGGACATAACCCCAGGCAATCATTCATACAGAGCAACTGCATCGGGCGCTGCAATATAAATTGTTCTCGAACAAGGGCCTCTTCATCAAGTATTTCTTCAGGCAAATAGACTACGTCAAGATCCTGGGTTCCCAAGGTATATGACCCCCTTGCGACCATATTTGGGTCTGAGCTGCCTAAAAACTGGGCCTTCAGCCTGGTCTCCTGGTCAACCGGTTCGAGGCACCTGCCACAAGTACCCTCAATAACTGCTTCTGCTCTAATATCAAAGAAAAAATCCTTGTCTGAGGGCTGGACAAAGACTTGCCAATGGAGATTCCTCAGACTCTCATTTTCTTCCACCTGCACATACCCCACGGAGCCTTCAATGCGAAGGCCTTCGGCGGTCAGTTTGGCTAGTTCTATCACTGAGGGGATGCCGCGGGGGCAGAATCGACACCAGCGGGGGCCGCTACTGTATTATCGTTTTGTGTTGTCTGCCCAGGGGCACCAATCGTGCCATTTGGAGTCATCGTAATAGGGCCTAAATCGTCCCCTTTTTCGGGCCTACCTGCGCACTTCAACTCAAAAGTACTCCTGGTGGATTTACCTTCGTACGGGGTACCCCAGGGGTCGTTGACGGACATATTTGGCGGTATCATGTGTCTAGTAACCAACGGGGAGTTTGCCGCAACCATAGCTTCCCAGCTTCCCAATTCAGGATAATTGCCAGTTTTCATGTAAAATTCAGTCAGACCCTTATTAAGCGTTGACATTGTGTCATAGGCTTGCAGGCGCCTGGCTTCATCTGCCTGGTTGCCAAAGAACTTCATTCCAATGACCGCAAGGATACCAATAATCGTCATTGCAATCATCAGCTCCATAAGAGAAAACCCCTTTTGTCGATTTTTTCTTACAATCTCCATACAAACCTCTTGAAGGAAAATGAGGCGGTTGAATATATCTATATTGACACACTACTCAGGAAAAAGTCAAATGGTGCAAGCCTCTGATACACCAATAATACCGAGTAGCGTTCAACAGGTTGAACGCAAAGAACGCCAAAGTTTTTTCAAACGCGAGCAAAGCCCGCATTATCAAAAACTTGCGGGCGGCGGTGACCCGCCACCTTCATACCAAGTTGATCCCGTTTGGATGCAACTTGGTATAAATGAATGCTCTAAAGACATGAAAAGTGACAGGGAATCAGAGACAAGTTTTGAATGGCTATGACTATATTCTCAGGGGAAAGTCCACTGGGGATGGTGGATGCTTCGGTAGGGCATCGGCCCCACCCTCTTCGTCTAGTCGGTACTTAAATTGGCGAAATTTCATCCCCAGCAAATGGGCTGCCTTGGTTTTGTCTCCTGTAGACATTACCAGTGCTTTATACATAAAGAAGCTCTTGCATGATTTCAGGTATGCATCCAGATCAAATCCATTTTCAGGTAGTCCTGATACATACATATCTGAGACAGGGTTCATGACTATGGCTGTTGATATGTTTGCTGTGGTTGCTGTGTTTGCTGCTTGATCCGACAGAAAACCGTCTGGGAAGACTTCCAAGTCCAAAACCCCACCTGAACCCAAAGCAGCAAAACGCTCCATGAGATTTTCCAACTCCCTCACATTGCCTGGAAATGAATAGCCTCTGAGCATATTCATAGCATCCTGAGACAGCATCATGGGTGGTTTCCCATGGCGTTTACATGCACTTGATAAAAAATGGCTTACAAAAGCAGGAAGGTCCTCCATTCGTTCCCTCAAAGGAGGCAACTCCAGATGCAAAATATTTATTCTGTAGTATAAATCCTGACGGAATGTGCCACTTTCGGCTATATCCCTGATATAAGCGTTGGTGGCGCAGATAACCCTCACGTCAATTGGCAATTCCTTACTGGAGCCTATTCTCCTGACTTTCAGTTCCTGTAGCACCCTCAAGAGCTTTACTTGCAACGGGACAGGCATTTCGCCGATTTCATCAAGAAAGACGATGCCTCCGTTTGCCTCTTCGAAAATGCCCCTCTTCATCGTGTTCGCGCCGGTGAAGCTACCCTTTTCATATCCAAACAGCTCCGACTCCAATAAGTTTTCAGGCAGGGCACCACAATTGACGGCAACAAAGGGGCCCATGCTTCTGGCAGAGTATCGGTGAATCAACCTCGCCGCTACTTCTTTGCCAGTACCGCTTTCGCCAGTTATTAACACTGTCGCATCGGCGATGGCAAACTTGCCAATGAGTGCCTGTACCCGCCTTATACTGGTACTGATGCCCACCAAATCGCCCACGCCATCATCGTCCATAGTCTCGGCGGGTACAGACTTGGCCAATATTCCCTGAACAACTTTTATTAGTTCCTGGATGTCATTTTTAGCCTTAGTCAGGAAATCAACAGCCCCGAGAGAAAGAGCCTGGACTGTAGTTTCTGTAGTAGCAAAGGCGGTCATAATGACAGAAGGTATTTCCATGCCATTTTCATTCATCCACTTCAATAAATCGAGGCCACTTTCCGTGCCCAACCTCATGTCAGAAATGACTGCGGCAAATGACCGCTTGCCCAGAATGTCCCTGGCCTCCGGTAACGACCCCACCGCATGCGCTTCAATACCCTCAGCGTTGAGTCCCATAACAAGCACGTCTCTGAAGCCCTGATCGTCCTCCACGATGAGAACTTGCTTAGTACAAACCTTTGGAAACAGAGCTGGCATACTGGTAAAATTCTATACCACTTGAGGTAATTTCAAAACGCAGTTTTACATCAGTATCGTCCATTTTGACGTTTGCCCCAGAAGGCCAATGGCACTCGGCCTCCATTCTGCCAACCATCAGGTTTCGAGACTGTAGAGACATCCAGTAATGAAATCGGCTCAATTTACTGCTAATTTGGCGCTTGGAACCAACCTGTTACTGTGATACCATTGTACTTCCTGTACGCAGGGACTACCCAATGGAGAGTTGTCCGAGTGGTTGAAGGAGCACGACTGGAAATCGTGTGTAGGTCAAAAGCCTACCGAGGGTTCGAATCCCTCACTCTCCGCCACTATAGCAGTTCAACTTTTTTTGTCCTGGCATCTGACAATCTTCGGTTGTGCTCCCATACCGCGCCGCTTTCGGCGGCCCACCTAACTACTAATAGGAATGAGTTTTTTAATACTGTTAATTTGAGTGGGCTATGTTGATGGGTTGCAAGCTGGTTTTGTATTTCGGGATGACGTTTCGTCCGTTCAGAACGTTTGCGGGCATGGCCGCCGCCCCGCTCCGGCCTCTGCAAGCTGTGAGCTATATGCTTTTGTTTAGAGTTCCCATTGCATGGGCCGCCTCAGCGATGACTTATCAGTGGATCGGCCGCAAGCTACAAATATTTCGCCTCTGGGCCAGCGGGGTGCAAATGACGACAAGAGAGCCTCTCACGGAATTAGCTGAATATTTCGGCGGATTATCGCCCGATCTGCATGATTCATTTATCAGATTGGGGCAGTTGCCAGAATTGCCCCCTCTTAGTAGCGCATGGCCGTGGCTAGGCATTTTTTCTTTTTTTTGCATCATTGGACTTTGGATGCACAACGTTGCCTGGGATCATGCCGCGCTATGGATGTTGGGCGGAACCAGAGAGGAACAATCGTTCAGGCATTCTTGCGTAGCTGTTGCTGAGGCCATGGGCGCCGCTTCTTATGGATCTCTTCTTGGCTTCGCCCCTATTTTGCCTCAGGTTGGATTACTAGCCGTTCCGGCGGTCACTGCCGCAAATATTTATTATTGGGGTCTCAGGGGAATTGGCCTTTCTGCATACCATGGTTGCCCAGTGTGGAAAGGAATCGTCGCCACCATTTTGCATTTGTTGCTTGCGACAATTTTTTATGGACTCCTCATCCTGGTCTCCGTGGCTGTGGCCATGGTCATCGCGTCGTCTGGTTAACAGCTCTTCCAGGCCAAAGTAGCTTTTTCTCTTTCCCTATAAGTATTTTTTTTGTAGAATTAAGCATATTGATTTATTGGCCAAGCAGTCAACACATTGGGGGTTGCCTGGGTTCCGTACCCTGTCTAGTTAGGAAAGAGGTCAAACATGGTAGTCCGCCGTTCCCTGGTGGTCAATGCGACCCCACTGGAGACACGCATTGCCCTGCTGGAGAATGGTCAGGTTTGTGAACTCTTTGTAGAACGTACCTCTTTTGTCAGCCAGGTAGGGGACATTCACAAGGGCCGCGTGGCAAAGCTGTTGCCTGGCATGCAGAGTGCATTTATTGCAATCGGCGATTCCAAAGACGGTTTCCTATACCTTGATGAACCAGAAGCCCACCGCATGACTGGCGAGGAATCGGATATTGAAGACTATTCAGATACGGCAGTGATGGAGATTGCCTCCCTCCATGTGGCCCTCCCTCCGCTGAAAGAGGGAGAAGAATTATTAGTCCAGGTAGTCAAAGATCCTATAGCCTCAAAGGGACCTCGCCTAAGCCGACACATCAGTTTCCCAGGTCGATTTTTAGTTTTTATGCCAGGCATTGACCATGTGGGTATTTCTAGAAAAATTACTGACCCCGCCGAACGCGAAAGGCTCAGGGATCTCATCAAAGCACATTCTGAACCCGGAGAGGGGTTTATCGTAAGGACTGCCGCCATCGGCGAAGATGATAAAGACCTCGTCTCCGACGTGACTTTTTTGAGAGAGATTTGGAAAGAAGTCCAGGCCCGTTCCAATAGGCGCCCTGCCCCTAGCCTTGTCTGGCAGGACTTCCGACTCTTGCAAAAAGTACTGAGAGACCTCTTCAGGGAAGAGGTGGCTTCGTTCTGGGTCGATACGGATGAAGCCTACCAACAGGTTGTTGCTTTTGTCCAGGCCCTGCACCCCAACTGGCTTGATCGAGTTAAGCGCTTTACTTCGGATATTCAGATTTTTGAGGCTTTCGAAATCGAAAGGGAGCTTGAACTTGCCCTTCAGCCAAAATACTTTTTGCGCCATGGAGGTTCCATCGTCATTAACCAGACCGAAGCTTTGGTTAGCGTTGATGTCAACACTGGCAAATTTGTGGGGCGCAAAGACCTGGAAGAAACGGTGTTCATGACCAACATGGAAGCAATTCCAGAGATAATTCGGCAACTTCGCCTCAGGAACCTTGGAGGCATCATTGTCATCGATTTCATCGACATGATTGATGCGGGACATCGCGAACAAGTCATGGCGCGGTTGCAGGAAGAACTCGTGCGAGACAGGAATCATGCCAGGGCCCTCGGTATTAGCGACTTTGGCCTAGTAGAAATGACACGCAAACGCACCGGCCCTAGCTTAGATCGCCAGCTAACGGCCCCATGCCCGCGCTGTGAGGGTTCTGGCCGCCGCCTGAGCCCTGAGACAATCATCCTTAGGGTTTATCGGGAGATGGCCCGCCTAGGAGATAAGCTACGCGGCGCATCAATTCGCATAACCCTTCATCCAAATCTAAGGGCAACGATTGAGGACGGCACCAGGGATGGCCTGATGCAGTTGGCACGGTTCCTTGGGGCGCACGTTCTCTGGGTGGAGCGATCCGATTTCAGAGAAGAGAGCATTGGCTTTGAGATAACCCCTGCAAAAAAGCCAGAGGCAGTGAATGTGTGATGTCGAAGAGTCCCGCCATTTACTGAAGGACGAAGTTTTTTTGCGTATGGCTGTTGAATTGAGCCGGCTCGGGACTTGTTGCCGGTTAATGGTTGGGTGTATCCTGCTCCGTCCGGATGGCGGGATTGCCTCTGGAGGCTACAACGGAGCACTCCCCGGAATGCCCCATTGCACTCCTCAAACATGTAATCCAGACCGACGATGCCTGCACACAAGCCACGCCGAAGAAAATGCGCTGGGCTTTTGCGATGGCTCGGTCTATACCGCCTACGTCACGGATGAACCCTGCCTGACCTGCACTCGTGCGCTGATAAGACGTGGAGTCCGCAGGGTCGTTTTTCTTAGGCAATATGCAAGCATGGCCGAACAGGAAAAAAAAGAACGCCAGGCTATTCTGGACCACTTCCAGGTCAGTTGGGAACATTTGGGATTGTAGCCTGCCGCTGGGCCAGGGAGGTTGATTGTCCATTCAAAGTAACAAATGGATTCCCTGGTGGTGGGAACTGCTTTCGCCTTACAAACAAAAGCTAGTATTAGGCCTAATTGCAACTATCGTATGCGGAATGGCTTCCTCCTGGGTTCCATACTGGGCCGGAGATGCGGTTTCGGCTATTGAGAATGGCGATTACTCGCTATCCCGCCAAAACCTGCTATGGATGTTGATGGTTACGGCAATAGCAGGCCTCGGGCGCTATTATATGCGAAAAACTCTGATAGGCCTGAGTCGCCTGATTGAGCGTGGACAAAGGGAAGAATTGTACTTATTCCTTTTGTCTAGACCCTTTTCATTTTATGAGCGCCAGACTACGGGCGACTTGATGAGCCGGATTGGTGAGGACGTTTCCACCGTCCGTATGGCAACGGGCCCTGGTCTTATGAGTTTATTGCAGACAGCCAGCATATTGCCGATGACCCTCATCCTGATGGCCCATACCGAGCCTAGGGTGACTCTTGCGGTCTTGGTGCCATTTGCTCTCCTTCCTGGCATCTATTACTTTATTGGGCGCTGGAGCCACGCCAACCAACAAAAACTGCAGCTGTCGAATTCTGCACTGACGACCTTTAGCCATGAGACTATTTCGGGTGAAAAAGTAGTGCAGGCGTTTGGCGTCGAAGACATCCAAATTGACCATTTTTCGACTTTGAGCCGCGAACAGGCAAGGCTGAATGTTTTACAAACAGGGTTGTTTTCATCTTATGGCCCTATTGCCATGACGATGAGTAGCATAAGCATAATTGTGCTGATTTGGTACGGAGGCTCACTTGTATTGCAGGGCCGCCTGGGCATCGGCAACCTGACGGCCTTTGCTGGGTACTTAGGCGCACTTGGGTGGCCTGTAATGTCCGTCGGCTGGGCGGCCAACCTGTTTCAGAGGGGGAAGGCGGGGCAGTTGAGGATAAGGCAACTGCTAGCTCAACCAGACGCTACCCTGCCGCCTATTAAATCAGCCACAGTCCGACACGAAGCAGTTTCTCTTGAACTAATGGAGGCAGAACTGCGTTTCGAGTCTGGAAGAGGGCTGGGCCCGATATCCATTACTATCCCAGCAGGAGGTAGTCTTTCCATCCTAGGAGGAATTGGCTCAGGAAAAACCATCCTGCTTCAGGTGTTGGCTGGGCTCAGGGAGCCTCAACATGGGGCGCTCTTTGTCGATGGGCACAAGATGGGCCATGATCATTTGCGAAACCATTGGGCTTCCATGGGATGGGTGCCCCAGGAGGCTGTCCTTTTTTCAGGGAGCCTGAGGGAGAATTTAAGCCTAGGCGCCCCAGATGCGACGGAGGTCGACATCCATGAAGCAATTCGTGCTACATGCCTTGATGATCTGGTCAAAAATTTGCCCTACGGCCTTGATACGATTGTGGGAGAGCGCGGCGTTATTCTTTCGGGCGGGGAACGCCAGCGGGCAACCTTGGCCAGAGCCATGTTGCGAAAGCCGGGCCTCTTGCTACTGGATGACTGCCTCTCTGCCGTAGACGCAGAAACCGAGAGTCGCATACTGTCAAATTTGAGCGTATATTTGGGTAAGGCCACCCTTGTATTGGCTACCCATAGGGTTTTTGTCGCTGAAATGTGCCAAAGGGTCATTGTGCTGGATAATGGCCTGCTGACCCAGTCCGGTGCACCGGCCGAACTGGCAAATGTAGCAGGGCGGTATTCGAAAATGCGTAGCTTGCAACGATTAGAACAAGAGCCACTATGTAGCAAAAAATTGCAATATTGAATCGTTGTACCTTACAATCAAGTACACGTCATGGAGGCCGGAGTGAAAAATCTACTCGATACCAGAGGGAATATCCTGAATGCCTGTTTATCCTTGCTGTCCCTTCTGGTTCCCAGACACATCATGATTGTCCTTGCCATCTTCAGCCTGGCAATTCCGACATATGCCTCTGGATATGTTGTGGACAACGATCCGCCAATAGCAACCATCAAGGCCGAAAAAGAACTTTTTATCCCGTCAAATGTGAATAGGGTTCCTGAAGGAAACGACTTCAACGACCCTGATAGCCAGTACTGCCACCAACGTAGTGCGGTTTCTGAAAATTTTGCAATTTTTTGGGCCAAAGAATACGGAGACGATCCCTCCAAACATGAAGAGCAACGAATGCGTTTCGATGTGCAGGATATTCTAAAAGAGTGCGAACGCTTTTATGACGCCTACGTAAATAAGTTTAAGTATCTGATTAAGGGCAATTCTGTTTCGGACAAATACAAGTCAATCATATGGATTATTGAGAGTAGCCAAGGTACTGCCTTTGGCGGAGGGAGTGAAAATGTAGGAATGATGTGGTGTCCTGTTTCTCGCATTAGCAGAAATCCCTATTGCACGGCTGCGCACGAGCTGGGCCACTCTTTTCAGTATATGTTGCGCCAAGATGGCGGACGAGGGGTACCAGGCGGCTACAACGAAATGCAGGCGCAGTGGTTTTTGTGGAATGTGTATCCCGAGTGGATGACAATCGAAAATTATCACTTGGTAAATTTTATGAAGGAGACACACTTTGCCTTTTTACACGGCACCAACATCTACCGTTCACCTTATGTATTGGAATACTGGACTAATAAACATGGTGTTGAATTTATGGGCAAGCTCTCCCGCGAGGTCGAACAGGGCGAAGACGCTGTGGCCGCATATAAGCGCGTTAACAACGTCACACAATCTCAGTTCAATGCAGAAATGTATGATGCCTATGCCCGCTTTATGACCTGGGATATGTCCCGCATTCGTGAAGTGGCCAAGCCATACGCAAACCAGCATTTCACTACGCTGAACAAGGTAAAAAAGGACTGGTACCGAATAGCTACTGACAAATGCCCACAGAATTACGGCTATAATGGCATTAAGCTGAATGTTCCTGCTGCAGGCAAAACCGTAACAATCGATTTTAATGGCATTGCAGGTGCAGAGGGCTTTGAGGCCAACAATATTGACAAAGCCGGTTGGCGCTATGGATTTGTGGCTTACAAGAAGAACGGCGAGAGGGTATATAGCCCCATGTTCTCTAAAGCCAAAGGCAAATCCAAGTTTAAAGTGCCAGCAGATACAGAGTACTTATGGCTAGTGGTAATGGGCGCTCCGACTGAACATTGGGCAAATCCTGCGCCTCAAAGGAGACAGCCAGGGCAGGGACAAGATGCTCCCCCTCCACCTCCAAAAGATGCCCAGTGGCCCTACGAATTTAAGCTTGTAGGCACGACGCTCGACCCTGCTATGGTACAATAAGGCGATAAGAAGATCTTCGAAAGAGCTGACTTTGGTAGCAGAAGCTGTTAAGCTGGTGCCTGAGGCGCCCTAACGGGCCGCATGCCACTTGTAAGTCCCGCCAGATGTACAAGCTTTGAAGACTCAAGGCCTCCTTAACATCCCACCATATTTCCCCATCAAAACATCCCGCACGAAGCGCCCCTGCCTCTGGGGCGCTTCACTGTACTTGCGAGGTCGATGAGCTACCACGTGCGACTGATTGAAGCCATGCAAAAATAGAGTCCAGGTCTGCCAGTGGCACGCTTTCGCTGTAGGTCGTAACGGCAGTCGAGCCGTCCAGACTCTCTTTGGAGCGCAATTCTATCCGGAAGTGATGGTTAGCATTTGGGACGTCGATGATGGCACCACCATATAGTTCTGAGAATCCTTGGGGTTTGGAGGTGATGATGTCGCGATCACCCCAGACAGTCGCATGGGGAATGGGAAGGCGGGAGGCAATGACCCATGGATCCAAGTCCATTGTCGATTTTACAAATCCCAATGTTGCGGGGGCCATCAGTGATCTGCCAAATTGCACGATGGCGGCATGAACACCCGTGGTTGCCAACGGCATGGGCTTGCTGTCCCTTATGGACTGAAAGATTGATTCAAGATACGCCAAGTTAATTTCCTTGTTTGGAACGGGTAGCTGAGCCTCTATATGTGTCTTGATTGTCTTTGCCATTGTACCCGAGGGAGGGGCCAGCATTATCAGAGCGTCGGCTTGGGAAGCCGCAAGAAGCGACATAAGCGCCCCTTCACCGTGTCCCAACAACAAAATCTGTTTGCCTCTGGCTTCGGGTAAGCCCTTGGCAACGGCAATGACTGCCGACAAATCTCCCAATTGGGCATCAAGAGACAAATCCAGATTTGCGCCCTCCGCTCCCACCAAGCGTTTATCGTAGCGAAGACTACCAATTCCGTTTTTTTGCATCAATTCGGCTAATGTCAATCCCGTCCTGACCTTTGGAGTAGTCTGGTTATGGCCGTTTCTGTCAGTCTGTCCAGCATCCTGTACCAGGACGGCAAACCATCGAGATAGACCTATGGGCTGCTTTACAGAGGCGCCTAGGTTAATCCCATTGAAACCACGAATCTGTATGTCTCTGTCGGCTACCGAATTTTTTTCCTCGGGTAACTCTTGGTGCTGTGGCGGGGGGAAAAAGAGCATTCAGTCCTCATTCACGGTTTTTTTGCTACACCACTCTTCTTCGCGCACATGCTTGGCCTTGTGCTTGTTTGTGATGCGAGCTATTTGGCGGAGGGATTCGGGCGGCGGCGGCAAGGCCGCGATATCCAGCTCCCGAATCCTATCCCCAAGCACGCTCCAGGCCTTGGCCTGTTTTGGCAGACGTTCGGTCTGTATGACTTCCCATCCCTGGGCATATGAAACAAACGGAGGCATCACCAGTGCAAAGCCGGTATAGAGAAAGGCTGGATAGCGTAGCCATCCTTCTTCATTTTTTGGGTCGAGGATCGGCACTGCGAATAGAGGGTGGACTCCTCCATTGATCCAATAGCCAGTAGGCGACTCATACCTGGGATATACAAAAATCCGCCGTCGGTGCATTAAGGAATATGGCTCAATTCGATGATTTTCCGTGGGTGTGATTCCTATGGCCTGCATGGTAGGCCCTTCCAGGCGCTCTGAGTGGCTTACAACCTGTATGACATTTCGCCCATTGGCGCGAAGCTTGCGGAAGAGGGTTTGTAGCTCTTCTGCTTCATCCTCGTCTAAATTGGCTTGGCTGGGTTTAATGTCCCCTAAAATGGCTATGGCCTTAGGTTTATAGTCACTCAATAGTCCGAACAATCGCTCCCAAAGATCGTGTTGCTGGCTGTTTAGCATCACGTCTGTTTTTCGGCGGCGCGCAGCTCCGTTGCCCAAAAAGAGGTCAGAAATAATCAGCGTATCCTGCTCGGCGATAAAAACTGCCCGCCGCGAATCCAAAATCAGATCGTTAAAACACATCTGCATGTAACAACTATAGCAGTTCCGCTATTATAGCAGTTCAACTTATTGCAATTGAACTGTTATAGGAACCTCAATAAATCCTGGTTTAGGCTACCATTAGTTGTACTGCTGTTTCGACGAACTTTTTTTGACGGAGTTTTGCAATGATGGAGGCCCTACCCGAGATTCTCGGCGGGATAGCCGCCGGATCGGCTGGTGGGCTGTTGTCTGGGTTGTTTGGAGTTGGGGGTGGATTTGTGATGATCCCCTTGCTGGCCCTGTTGCTAGGACTAAATCAGCACAGCGCACAAGGAGCAACTTTAGCGATTATGGCAATGCCCATAGGCTTGCCCGGGATATTTCAGTACCGCAAAAAATGCTTAGACTTGAATCTCAAGATAGTCGCAATGGTCATAGCAGGCTTTTTGTTTGGGGTCGTTCTTGGTTCGGAATCGGCAAATCATATTCCACAATTGCCACTGAGAATAGGTTTTACGGCATTCTTGTTATGTGTTGCAGTACATGGCTGGTTCAGGAGGGAAAATAGCCAGGCGGAATCAGCCCTCTCCCAATCCAAGCCATCAGTACTGCTTGGCGTCGCCACAGGCCTGCTCGGTGGCGCTACGTCTGGTTTGACTGGCTTGGGGGGGGCGGTGGTCATTATACCCCTGTTGATAAATTGGTTCCGCATGTCCCAGCACCAGGCTCAGTTCACAAGCCTATTGATACTCCTTCCGCCAATTGGTTTGCCTGGTGTAATTATTTATTCCAAGGCCCAGGGCGGTTTGCCGTGGTGGATAATAGGTAGCGCCTGGCTCGGTTTTGACTTCGGCTCATATTTTGGCGCAAAAATAGCCACTAAACTTTCCGGCGCAAGACTCAAGCGATTTTATTCACTGGTGCTTCTAGTAATGGCCGCAATGATGATTTGGAATATTGTCAATGGCCTGTAGGCAGTTTGTAGCAGATCCATGCAGATCCATGGCGATTGAAGGTAGCCCGTCACTAACCGCCTATCCCCATTAATTCTTCCATTTTGTTGAACAGAGCATCGTTGATCTTCAGGGGCCTTGGCAAGAGAAGTGAGATGCCCATCCTCTGCGCGTCCAGGTTATCCCCGACGCCAACCTTATTGTTTTCTGATATAAGTATCACGGGTGGTGGTGTTGGCAATTGGGACAAAAACCCGCTGGCGATTGTGAGGCATTCATCAAGGGGCATGTCTAGATCAAGCAGGAGAAGCCCTGTCCCGGCGGGAGGAATGGACTCAATCAACTCATCCATACTCTCTGGGCACTCGACCCTGCCATACCCTTCGGCGATGAGGGCTTTTACAAGCATTTCTTCGTCATGGCCAAATAAAACGATGGTTCTTGCCTTACGCTTCAGCCTTTGAAGGGGAGTCGGCACCGGCCTTGTAGGCAGATTTATAGTTTCTTCTGTTTCCTCAATTTCTTCGGGTTCTTCGTTGTCAGCGATAATGGCTGAATCGCCGTCTATTTCGGGTACATTGTCCACCTGTATTTCGTCTTCGCCATCCACTTTTTGTTCTCCTTCAGGAGAAGGAAGTGTCGAAGTCGAGACGCCCACAGTATCTGACGGCGGCGCTGAATCAACTGTCGCCGGGATAGCCGGAGGGGCTACCCTGGTATCTTTGCCCTCTGGAGCGTCCTTTGGCTCTATTGATTCTCTTTCTCCTCTAGCACCAGAATCTGTGAGCCCTGCAGGCTCTGCAAAACTACGCCTGGATCTCGGAGGTAGCGAGTTGGGGGCCGGAGTCGTGCGGCTGGTTACAAAATTGCTAATTAGCCTTGCAAATTCACTCTTCATTTCTTCAAACGAAATGCCAATATACGTCGTGCCGTTGGTCACCTCGGAATAAACTAGCTTGGCTGCACCTTCCAGGGTGGCCACACATCGCGGAATCTTGCTTATTTTGAGTATGGGGAATATCTGGCCATTCTGTACGTTCCGACTTGTTACCTTGATCGGTTTTTCAGTCTGTACTTCTAATGCTTTTTCTACTTTTATCCTAGCCCCATTTTCGGACATATTTTCTACAAGGCCGGTAATGCCAATTCCATCAAAAAGCCCAGACAAAAGAATGCATGTGGTACCCTCCCTTGGGTTGATTTTTGCCCTCTGCTTTTTTCTGCGCTCCATTAGTTCGAGAGATGCTGGAATATCAATGACTGCGCCGCTCGGCTTTGCCTCATGGATCTTGCTGGCCCCGCCTATCCTCATGTTGTCGATGATGATGATAAAGGTAATCTTTGTGCCTTTTTCTGCTATCAGATTCGCGTGAAGTTGCAACTGAAGGGTGCCGGCCCCTTCCTGAATGGATACAATCGAACAGGGGATTTCATTTTTGTGGTTGCCAATAATCATCGCAGGGCACTTCGTCCTTTGAGCATCCTCCAGATATGCCAGGACAGTGGGATCGCTCTCTTCTTTTTGCTTGTCCTTGCCAAAACTAAAAAGCGCCATGTTAACACCACCCTAAATAATACATCGTCTTAATCCATCACAATCTTTACATAGACTAGTTTAGCCTGAAAAGAAGTAAACTGGTTTATGTGGATTTGATTGCCAGGCGCTACTTGTCGGTGCGACGTGTGCCGTAGTTATTTTTTGGGGGAGGCAATTTAGAAGCGCATGGAACTTAAGTGTCTATTGATTGCGAGGCAAGGGCCAGCTGATGAGGCTGGGACTATTAGGGACCACCTCCTGGAATTAGAGGAACTTGCTCGCTCATGCAATATGGAGCCCGTTGGTGTCCGTGCGCTTAAACGCACCCTGGTCGACCCCAGAACCTTTTATGGTAGCGGACAGTTGCGCACCGTGCTGGAAGATGCCAAAAGTCAGGGCGCTTCGTATTTGATTTGCGATGATGAGCTGTCTGGCGGCCAGGTGAGAAATATTGAAAAGATAACAAGCCTCAAGGCGATTGACCGCACTGGGCTGATTTTGGCAATTTTTGAGCAGCGGGCGCAGACGAGAGAGGCGCGAGCCCAGGTCGAGCTTGCCCGGTGCGAGTACGAATTGCCCCGCCTGAAAGGCGCGTGGACGCACCTGGAACGTCAGGTCGGAGGAGTCAACGTCCGGGGTGGGCCAGGGGAGACGCAGATAGAAGTCGACCGCAGGATGACAAGAGTGCGAATTAAACAACTGAAGCGCGAACTGGAACATTTGGAGCGAATACATGAAACACAAAGAAGCGGCAGGCAACCAGGTCTGCCGAGGGTTTCCCTCGTCGGATATACTAATGCAGGTAAGACGACTCTATTGCGGGCTCTAACAGGCGATGGCGAACCAAAGAATATGCTCTTTGCCACCTTGGACACTACGACTCGCAAGGCATGGCTGGGGAATGATAAAGACGGCGGACTGCCAATACATGCATTGATATCAGATACAGTTGGCTTTATCAGGAAATTGCCACATCAATTAGTCGCCGCATTCCGCTCTACCTTGGGCGAGGTCAAGTCGGCAAATGCACTACTAGTCCTCACAGACGCCGCCCATCCTGAATTGGATGAACATTTGAAAGTGGTGCGGGCCACGCTACAGGAAATTGGCTGCAAAGACCATCCGCGCCTCTTGGTGCTAAACCAGGCCGATCGCCTTACCCGCCCGCAACGCCTCGACCTTAAGCGCCGCTACCCCGACGCAGCGATAATTTCTGCTCTCGAAAAAACTGGCATTGATGAAGTCAGATCGTGGCTGATAGATCTGATTCCTGGTCAGCCCCCGCCCCCAAAGCAAGAGTGGTGGGAGCTGAAGTAAAAGTAGCCAGCGATACCAGTTGCAAAGTTTTATGCTTGATGTGGCGCCAGTCTGGCCCAATCGTCAGTGGTCGTTACCTTTTGGTTTGAAGATGGGGAGGGGATCGCCCGCACTCTCAGGCCCATCGCCTCCAAGATAGAAACATCGTCGGTTCCGTTAAAATTATTTTTTTTAGTCCACTCATAAGCTTTTTTCCAAGTGGAAAGCAATGCCAATTGGGGAGTCTGGGCACGATATATCTCTTCCCTCGGCACTGTGGCGACTACTTGCGAATTAGCGTCTACCTTCTTCAGGGTATCTATCGAAGCTTCTGCAAGCACCGCCCCATCCCATTCAGCCGAATCTGTGGTTGGTGCGATAGTCGCGATTGCTTCAGCAATTGCGTAGGCCGGAGGAAAGGGCCTTACGGCATCATGGATCATCACTACTGAAGCTGGTTCGTTTGGGAGAATGCTGATTGCCGCATGAACGCTTTCTTGGCGGGTCTTACCGCCTTTGGCGCACCAGTGGGGCGCAGGCAGAGCCCAATTGGATACTTCTGCCAGCCTGTCGCGAGGCAGAGCGAGAGCAATCCCGTCTATCTTTGGCATGTCAGCGGCAAAAAAGGCTTTGATGGTTGCCATAAGGAGGGGCTCGCCGCCCCAGTCCAAAAATTGTTTGGGAACTCGAGTCCCCATCCTCAGACCGCTTCCGCCCGCTGGAATTACTAGATATAGCATGGCTCAAGTCCTAAACGTCCAAAGGTAGCGCCCTTGCTACTGTGCTTCTGTTATTTCGCCCACTAGAATAGCCCTTGGCTGGACGCCGGGGTCTTGAAATATATTTAATAGATTCAGCACTTCCGCGTCCGCCACATTTTTATTTGTGTAACTCCCCACAAATAGACGATAGCAGTCCCTCCCATCTCTCATGCGAACCGGTGTCAAAAAGAATTCGGGCCTGTCACGTCTGGCTGAGCCGATGATTTGGGCGGATCTTTGCAGGGTTTCACCTTGGCAGGCTGTTATGAGCTGAATCGTCCAGTTCGTTGAGGGGATGGTTGCCCGATACGCTATCCCCTGCCGTAGTGCCTGTGCGGCATTTCCCTCGGCGATGGCTCTAAAGCGGGCCTCCCTAGAAATATTTACAGGGCTCGAGTCGGTAGCCACACTGGTGAGCTCACGAACCTGTGTCGGCGCAACCGACGGGGGCTGGACATTGGGTTGACTCTCCTGGACTGCAGTGCCTGATAATGAATCATTTCCAGATGTAATCTCAGTCTTCATGCCCCCAGGTTCGGTGGAGGTCGGCAAATTGGGCTCGAGGGGCTTTTCGAACCAAGGGGCAGAGGTCGCGGTGGGTTTTTTGCTATTTGCTAAAGTTTTCTGAAGATATACCGTCAGGGTAGCAAGGATGGCGAGTACGAGCAACAATGTCAAGGCCTTGCCCAATTTTTTTGGAGTAGCACTGCCGCCTCTTTTGCCATCATCTGCGCCCATTTTTGGAGGACTCAGGTATTCGTCCTCGCCCGCATCGTCATCTTTCTCCTCTCCAAAAGAGCCATCCAGGCCTATTGTTATCGATGGTTCTTGCAGTGGCTCGACCGGCGCTCCAGAAAAGGGGAGTACTCTGCCAACGGACTTTGGCGCATCCTGCCCAGATGGTCGTACTTCAGGTTCGCCTGGCTTTGGCTCTCCTTCGCCATATTCGAGCGCCGGAGGTTCCAGAAGCGGCATTAGGCCTTCTTCTGGAATTTCGCCAGGATCATCAATGCTCCCAATGCTGTCGAGCATTGCTTCAAGGTTGGGATCGTTTAACTTTACAGTCTCCTTGGCGGCATCTTCTATGACTGCCATGAGCTGTTTGCGTGGAGATGGGATATTTGATGGAGGCTTTGTGGGCTCAGGCGTGTCCAGTGCCTTGGTGATGGCCTTCCTGTCAATGGGGGGAAGTTCGAATAATTTTCCCCAGCCCATTTCGCGGAGAAACAGCGCAAACGCGCTTACCCTCATCGGCTCGATGCTGGCTTCGTTGCTAAGCTCCAAAATGGTGTGGGTACCGTCCATCATACGCGCCATTTTTAGCAGATCCGCTGGCAGATCCAATTCGTCGTATACTCGCTTACCCTGCAAAAGCACCACTTGGTTGAGGGGGCCTAACAACTCCAAGAGGCCCTCGCGATCCGAGACGGCCATTACGCCGGCAAACAGCAATGATGGCGTACTGAGAGGCAACCGCACTATGCTTTGCTCTAGCTCATCCCTGATGTCAAAGACGGGTGAGTCTGAGGCAAGCATGGCAGAGCGGGCAATTTGCTCCACTTGCAGGCGTGCGGCTTCCAACAAATCTCGTTGAGTAATAAAGCCCATTTCGATCAGGTTTTTGCCTATGGTCATGCCTGGCTTTAGATTGGCCATGGCAAAGTCCATTTGCTCTTGGGTCAGTTTTCCGCAGTTCACCATGATTGCCGATAACTTGTCCACAGGAAAATTGCTCGAAGCAAATACTATGTCTCCGGAGTCCAAATGCAGAGTGCGACTCAGTTCGCCCCCAACATGCCAATGCCCCGTCTCCCGACCGCGGCAACGGCGGAAAAGATCGGGGATAGTCTTTATTGTCATTTAACCACCCAGCGTTGTAGCTTTAGTTTACCGGCTCGGATTAACAAATCATCTCCTGGCCGCAACCAAATTTTAGCCTGGCAGTCAGAAATCTTTTGCCCATCAAGGCTAATTGCTCCCTGAGAAATTAGTCGTTCTGCCTCCTTGCGGGATGTCGCCAAACCTTTTTCTGCTAGTAGCTTAGACAAATGGACTTCTTCATTTGTGGGAAGCACATTCACGGTGGGTGCATCTTCGACATTGCGCTCGCTAAACCTGCGTATCCACTTTTCTTCGGCATCCCTGGCAATCGCGCTCCCGTAAAATTGCGCTGTGATTTCTCTTGCCAAGGCTTTTTTGGCATCCATTGGGTGGCTATCTTTCAGTTCATCTATTTGGTGTGGCATCATGTCGGTTAACAACAAATACCAAGACCACATAGTTTCATCACTGATGCTCATGGTTTTGGCAAATTGGGCGTCGGCTTCTTCTGTAAATCCGATGTAGTTCCCCAAGGACTTGGACATTTTTTCAATTCCGTCCGTCCCCACTAATAGCGGGACGGTCAGGACTATTTGCGGAGCCTGTCCAAAGCTGAGTTGCAGATCGCGCCCCCTCATCAGGTTGAACAGCTGGTCATTGCCGCCTAATTCCACGTCGCAATTCAGGCAAACGGAATCATAGGCCTGGGCCAAGGGGTACAACAACTCATGCAGGGCGATTGGCTCTTTGGTTGCCATTCGCTTGCTAAAATCATTTCGTTCGAGCAACTGGGCAACCGTGATTTTGGCTGCAAGGCGAATCCAGCCTTCGCCGTCCAGAGGGCCAAGCCACTCGCTGTTGAAGCGTATCTCCGTCAAGTCTGGATCTAGGATATTAAAAACCTGGGCTTTGTAGGTTTCGGCGTTTTCAATAATTTCTTCTCGGCTTAAGGGCGGCCTTGTTGTTTTTTTGCCTGTAGGGTCGCCTATCATTCCTGTAAAATCGCCTATCAAAAAGATTACGGTGTGGCCCAGTTTTTGAAACTGAGCCATTTTTCTCAGCAAGACGCCATGGCCCAGGTGCAGGTCGGGAGCCGTGGGGTCGAACCCCGCCTTCACTCGTAAAGGGCGCCCTGAGAGCAAGCGAAGCCCCAAGTCCTCCGCCGTATGGCAGGTAACGGTGCCTTTCAGCAGAAGGTCGGCGGCTCCTTGGACAGAAACGATGCTCATTAGATAATCTTGGCTAGAGAATTATTGTACATTCAAATGCTCTGCGCATTTTCTAAAAATTGGCCATTAGCGGATGTCAATTTCAACAAGTTTTTTTTCCTCCCAGCGCAGGCCAATCGCAACTCTGTCAGGTGTAGTGTAGCGTATTTCAAGTGCTTTTCGCTTGTTTGGCCTATTGATGTTTACATGTAAATTCCCGTCTCTCAATTTTTCGAGCGCAGGAGGATGAGAAGGTAGCTCGCCCAACCTAGCGCGCCACAGGGTTGCTTGCTTGATAAATTCTGCCTCACTTGGATAATCCGAGGACAGCCCAGGATTGTTTCTGTATAGAATCGCCGCTCCTTCATCAGTCTTGATGGCCTCTGCCACACCAATTAACTGGCTCCATGGTTCTTCCAGCTTTGATGAAACAATGTCCGAGACATATCCCAAAAAGGCATCTTTTCCAGAATGGGAGGCCCAATAAACAAAACCTGCACAGCCGGCAAAGGCTAGAAGCATTGCGATACCGCATCCCAGAAGCAACTTGCCCCAAATAGGCATGACCTTTTTTTCCGACGAGTCACCGTATGAGTCCCAAACTGAATTGTTCATTGCATAAGATCCATTTCACAGCAATGTGCTGGCGAGCTCAGCCAATTTGCTACGCTCGCCCTTGGTCAATATTATATGCCCGAATAGGTCTTGTCCCTTGAAATGTTCAGCCAAAAAGGTTAGGCCGTTCGTGCTTCCATCAACATAGGGATTGTCTATTTGATACGGATCACCCGTCAGCACTATCTTTGTGCCGTTTCCCGCTCTGGTGAGAATTGTCTTGACTTCGTGCGGAGTTAGGTTTTGTGCCTCGTCCACTATTATGTACTGGCTCGGGATGCTTCTCCCTCGAATGTATGTGAGCGGCTCAACGCTCAGATAGCCTCCCTCTTCTAATTGGGCCACGGTCATGCTGGATCTGCGCCTCATTTCGGTATTTGCGGCCACGATAAAATCCAGATTGTCATATATGGGCTGCATGTATGGACGGAGCTTGTCTTCAACGTCCCCTGGCAAAAAACCTAGATCCTTGCCCATGGGCATCACAGGGCGGCTAACAAGTAGCTTGTTATATTTTTCATCATCAACGATTTGTTGCAGACCGGCGGCAATCGCCAACAGCGTTTTGCCTGTGCCTGCCCTCCCAAGGAGGGTTACTACCCTGATGGATTCGTCCAGCAACAGTTCGTAGGCGAATTGCTGTTCGCGGTTTCTTGGCTTAATGCCCCATGGCGAAGCATCCCTAACCTGAAGTGGGTAGACTCTCTGGTCGGAGGCATTGAATCGGCCCAGAGCAGAATGGGATTCGTTTGTCTTGTCTGCCAGAGTGATGCATTGGTTATGGAAAAAACTTTCGTGATCAAGTACTGGCAGACCCTCTTGAAACAACCGATCAAAATCTGCTTCTTCTATGATCAATTCCGCATAGCCTGAATAAAGCTCGTCTATCTCCACACGGCCAGAGTTGTAATCTTCTGTAGTTAAACCTAGGGCATCGGCCTTTATTCGGAGGTTTGTGTCTTTGGAGACCAATACAACGTTTTCGTGGCGCTCGTCAAGCAAGTGCCTGGCGCATGCCAGAATCATGTTGTCTGCAGGGCTCTTATTGATGCGGGCAAAGCTATCTTTGATGGGATAGTCAGAAATATCAACCATCAGCAGACCGCCACCATCCAAACGGATTCCCTTGCTAAGGCTCCCCTTCTCCCTCAGAGCGTCGAGATTTCTGGAAATAGTCCTCGCGTTTCGCCCAATTTCTGTCTGATCTTTTTTAAACGTATCGATTTCTTCAATGACTACGATGGGTATGACTAAATCATGCTCTTGAAAGCGGAATATGGCCTGTGGGTCGTGTAGCAGGACATTTGTATCTAAAACAAACACTTTTTTGCTGGATGCCGCCATGAATGACTCCTATGTTGGCAGATTGCCCTTTCTGGCATTATGATACACTTTGAAGGAATGGGATATCAGATGACGCAACACCGTTGCATGGGTCATGTCTTGTGCAAACAGTTTTTTTTCGTTTACTCGCCAGAAAAAAAATGTTAGAGTAGCTCTATGCCTAGAAAGCCGCAATTGAGGGTGGCCGATCGCCTCAGCCATCCGCATCCAGATAGGTTTCTAACTTTCATGGTGGTGCTGACGCGCCGCACTTTTAGGTTGACTGTGCGTCGAAAGTTTGCTTTTTGGGCAATGGGGATAACAGCAGGTATTTGTGTTGTTGCGGTCGTGGGTAGCTGGTACGGCTTTTGGGCAACAAAAAAGATAATAAGCTACAGCGAACTTGAACAAGAGACTCGAGAGCAGCAAAGGCAACTACGCGAAAGCATGGAGCAGGCAAACGTGTTAAAGCTGGAAGTTGGCGATCTGCACTTGCTGATGAATGAGCTAATTAAGGAAATCAACCCCCGCGCCACATCAGAGCCTTCTGCGGCATTGGGCGCCGGAAGCGGCCAATCCCCAGAGGCTGCGGAAAAGGTAAGCGCATTCAGAAGTGAGCTCGTCAGCGTCGAAGAACGCTTAAAAACAATTCAGGCTCGGACTGAGCCTGTCTTCCATGCTTGGTTCCATACACCCTCCGTATGGCCAACTACGGGCACGCAGACTTCAAGGTTTGGGCAACGTGTTCACCCTTTCGCCCACGGCACCGGAGGCCCCGAAGCTGACCTTAGCCACCATGCTGGGCTGGACATCAGCAACGCTAAAGGCACTCCCATTCAGGCCACCGCAAACGGCGTTGTGACCTTTACTGGCAACCAAGGCCACTATGGCAATATGGTGGTGATCCGACATTCGCCTGAATTTGAGACCCTTTATGCTCACCTGCACCGCATCCATGTCAGCGAAGGCCAAAAGGTCGAGCGGGGGAATATCATTGGCACGATGGGGGAATCTGGCAGGGCGACAGGGCCCCACCTGCATTACGAAGTCAGAAAGAACGGGCACGCTGTCAACCCCTCGCCGTATTTGAAACTTCAGACTCAGTGGCTGAAGGGCCTAGTATAAGAATTTCTGCTATCGGAGTAACCGATGTTGAATAAAAAGCATTCCGGCAACGGCGCATCGGTCAACTCCATTCTTGGGCGAGCAAGCCTGTGGAAGGGCGAAATCCATACCGGCGCTGAAAGCCTTAGGATTGAAGGGAGCGTGGAAGGCACCATTTTCTCAGAGGGCGAGGTCACCATCGCGCCCACTGGCACTGTAAAAGGCACAATTCACGCCAAGCATCTCATTGTCACAGGGTACATTGAGGGCAATTTTTTTGTTTCGGAATGTCTCGAAATCCATGGCACGGGATGCGTGGAAGGCGAAACCGAAGTCGGATCCCTCGTTGTTGATGAAGGGGGCACATTGCAGGGAGCCTGCGTCAGGCGCGGGTACACAAAACCGCAGATTGCTCAAAATCCGCATACGGCTACCTCGCTTGCGGCCAACTAATCGCTGGACATCTGTCTGCCATGGGTTATAATTGTTTTTTTCTTTTGGTCCCGTAGCTCAGCTGGATAGAGCATCAGACTACGAATCTGGCGGTCGGGCGTTCGAATCGCTCCGGGACCACCATTTCATGCCAAGTTGCAGTCAAGACAACCACTTGCAAAGCCCCAAGTTTTTGCAAGCGGCGGAGCGCGTAGCTGAAAACTCTGGATTCTTAGGCCGGTACTGTGACAGTATGCCAAAAAAAGGGATGGACACATGGTAGACAAAACTTACAGCAAATGAGCTTACAAAAATCTCCGTGTTATGGTAATTTACGATGCTAAAGCCCAATTTCAGAATATCAATTTGGTTTTTATTGGGAGTTGCCGCACTGGTTGCGGTGCCTGCATATTCCCATTGGGTTTTTGCCAGGCCGGGCCCGTTGGCACGGGAGGCTTCCGTCCTGATAAAAAAGGGCACAACTATTAGCCAAGCAACGGAAATTCTGTTTGACAAAGGCATCATTGACAGCAAAAGGCTGTTCTTGCTTAGAGCTAAAATTGGCGGCCCAAAAATTATCCGCGGCGAGTACATCTTTCCAGCCAAATCTTCTATGGCATCAGTGTGGAACAAACTGACCAAAGGGATGATCCATACAACAAAGTTAGTCATTACGCCCGCATTGCACGGCTGGTTAGTTCAAAAAAGACTAGAGCCCTTTATCCCTGAGAACAAATTCTGGTCAATGTGGGAAAACCCAGAGCTCATCCGGCAGACTGGATTCCCTGATGCACCGAGCCTGGAAGGCCTCATCGCCCCGGCCACATATAGCTTGAATTTGGCAATGGAACCGGAAGAAATAATACTGGAAATGGTGCAATCTTTTCGCACTCAAGTATTTCCCCTGCTAGTGGGTGGAGTGCTTCCCCCCTACCAAACATTGATTCTTGCCAGCCTCGCTGAAAAAGAGACCAACCTTGCAGAAGAACTGCCCAAAATCACAGGAGTCTTCAACAATCGACTAAAAAGCCGTATGAAGTTGCAATGCGACCCAACCAGCCTGTATGCCAGGTGGCTAAGCGGAGATCTCCGATTTACCCCCCCAACACGCGAAGACATTGCCAGGAGCCACCCATACAATACCTATTCGACGATGGGACTTCCCCCAAGTCCTATCGCGATTCCCAGTAGGGCCGCCATTGAGGCCGCAAAAGCTCCCAGCGAAACACAATATTTTTACTTTGTGGCCACTGGCTCAGGGGGCCACAACTTCAGTCAGACACTCAAAGAACACAATCAGTTTGTAAACGCGTACCGAAATGAAGTAAACAGACAGCGCAGGGCAAGTCAGACAACCGCTCCAAGGTTGCAGGCAAACACAAGAACATCAGCTGGAAGACCATCAGCAAGGCCTACCCCAAGGAGAGCTACGTCTCCAACAAGAAAGAGTCAAGTCGATTAAGGATCAACTAGCTGTGGCAGTCCGATGCCTCCAGCCTCTCCACTCTCTCGCATCCGCTTGCCAGTGCAGGGTTGTGGGTAACTAAGAGCGTGGTAGGGCGAAGCTCCCTGTGTAACGCCATCAGCACTTGAAATACGTCGTTGGCCGTCTCAGGGTCTAGGTTGCCTGTGGGCTCGTCCAGGAGCCACATTGCGGGCCGCCGCACCAGGGCACGAGCGAGGCCTGCCCTCGCGGCCTGGCCCCCACTTATTTGAGAGGGAAGGCGATACATCAAGTCTTTTAGCCCGACGAGCTCCAGCAGGTTCTTGCACCATTCAGAACCTTCTTCGTCTAATGCATTTTCAATCCTGAGAGGCATTTCCATATTTTCTAGTAGCGTAAATTCGGGCAAAAGATGGGGTGACTGAAAAGCCATGCCCACCTTATGCCTCCGATAAATTGCACCTCGTAGTGGATTGCCCTGTGGTACGGGCTCGTTGCCGACTAAGATGTCACCCGATTCCCAGGTGTCGAGCGCGGCAATGCAATTTAGCAGGGTGGTCTTGCCTATCCCGCTAACGCCGACTATCGCACATAGGCACCCCCCCTGGAGGTCAAAGTTATATCCAACAAAAACAGGATGTTCAGCGCCAGCATAGGTTTTGTGCAGGTTGTTAATGGTTAGGTGGCGGTCTGAGTCTTGAGTAGTCTTGGATAGTATTCGTTGGGCCATGTCCAGTCACTCCGCCCGCAGGGTATCAATTGGATTTAACTCTGAGGCTTTTTTTGCCGGACTGCGGGAAGCAAAATATGCTACGGCTATAGGGAATACTGCGGCTATCAAGATATCAAATACTCTCAACTTGAATGGGAAGTAAGGCAGAAAATCAATCAAGGCTGCCGGGGTCTGAATGAGCTGGAAAAAATCAAGCGCGGCGCAGAGCGGAACTCCCGTCGCCAACCCAATCAGAGTTCCAGTTATGGCCATGCGGAGGCCATGAGCTTGAAATATTTGCTGTATTTGTTTTGGAGTCGCGCCCATGGCCAGCAATGTGCCTATGTCCCGGCGTTTCTCTGCCACCAGCAACACCAGGACGGCAGTAATAGAGGAGGCATTAATGACAACAATAAGGCTAAGCACCGCAAGGAATATCCATTTGAGCATTTCCAGGCCTGCAAAGAGCTCCTTGTTGCGCTCGAGTTGATCCATAAAAAAGAAGGGCTGAACAAATTCTTCTTCCAGGGCGGCCTTTATCTCCGCTTGCTTTGAACGTATTTTGCCTGGATCCGTCAATGACACCTCTATTCCGTCAGCTTGTTCAGCGTTTGCCCAGGCATTGGCATCCTCAAGGTGGACAAAGGCCCATCCCCTGTCGTAGAGGGAATTTCGGCTGTTAAAGATGCCTGCAACAGTGAAGGCCTTCATTTTTGGGGTCATGCCTGATAATCCCAGCTCGGCGACTTTTGTCAGCATCACTTGGAGGTCGTCGCCTACCTGAAGCCCCTGCTGTCTGGCAAATTCATATCCTACTATAGCCTGCCCCCGTTGCAGGTCTTCAATAGGGCCCGGTACTATGTTGTCGTAAAGGGAAGATGTCAGTCTAGCAGTTTTTGGATCGATGGCCTTTAGCATGAGAGGCTCCGTCATTTGGCCCGGCCTGGCTGACCTAGCAAAAGACCACTCCATGCGAAAGGGATTGGCGGCCCTAACCTCAGGAATGCTGTGAAGGATTTTATATGCCTCATTTACGCTCCATGCTTCCTGGTCGAAGGGCTGGAAACTGAAGTGTGCGGTGGCCATAAATAATAAATCTTGAATGCCTTCGCGCCAGCCAGCCATGAGGGCTTGTGAAACTACGATGGTAAAGACTCCAACGGCAACGCCCCACCGAGCAAAGCGTAACATTGTACGCACAAAGGCTCCCTTGCGCCTAGTTTTCAGATAGCGCTGAGCCACAAAGTATTCAAACGCCCTGATCATCTCTGCCGCTCCCTGTCGTGCAGAAATTTTATCAAAATGATGTCCACAAGTTCCCAAATCTCTTTTAGGGCAGCAAGGGCCATGACGAGCCCCAAGCCAAGCATAAATCCCCTTCCAACAGGGCTTGTCAGCTTGGAGGCTATTTTGGGCCATTCCCAAATCCAGAAGGGAAAACGCACCTGTCCAGTGGATGCCAAGCGCATTAGCAACATTCCGCCCCAAAGCAGGTACAAGAACCTAGTAGCCCTCAAAAAGAGGTTCTTGAGAGGAGTATTTGCAGATAAATCAGCCACAAAATAAAAAATGTCTAGGAGGTTTCTTGGAATTTGCCGCAAAAGCGCACAGTAATGCTTAAGTCTCCACTGTACACTGCCATCTTCTAACTAACAAACATTTGCCATGCTAATCTGAAAATAAGGCCTGCCACGACTAATGCAAAAAGAGCCCGGACCCATCTGCTTCCCTTTGCCAGGGCCATCTTAGCACCCAGATATCCCCCAACCCCGTTGGCCACTGCCATGCTGATGGCCACAGTCGGTAGCCAGCTTCCGCGGGAAAGAAAAAAAATAAGGCTTGCTATATTGGAGGCCCAGTTTACCGTTTTGGAAAGGGCGGATGCCCTTAAAAAGTCAAATCCCAAAACAACGACAAAAGAAAATATTAAAAGGGTGCCTGTACCGGGCCCAAAAAATCCATCATAAAACCCGATGGCGAATGAAAGCGCCGTGGCAAAAAGCGTCTGGTATTTTATGCTGTAGCGGGGAGTGTGGGCAGTGCCAAGGTTGGGCTTTAACAGGGTAAAAAGTAGCATCCCAGCCATCATTGCAAGCATCAGGGGGCGCATGTGGGCCTCGAAGCGCCCTTCAAAAAAAAAGGCCGTCTTTGCCCCGAGCACTGCCCCGGCACCGGATGCGGCCATTGGATAAATCATTTCTCTTAAGGGAACAATGCCGCTTCGGACAAATTGTGTCGCAGCAAATGTGGTGCCTGTGCATGCAACAACCTTGTTTGTGCCTAGAATAGAAGTTGTCGTCTCGGCGGGCAGGCCCAAAAACAGGGCAGGAATGGATATGAGGCCTCCTCCTCCAACTGCTCCGTCGATAAATCCGGCAAGGCCCGCTGCAAGCAAGAGAAATATTAGCGTAGACGGCGACTGCATCTGTCAGTTTTTCAGACCTTCATTATTTCGGCTTCTTTGTTCTTTATAGCATCATCAACTTCTTTGATAAATTCATCGGTGATTTTCTGGATTTGATCCAAAGCCTTCCTGACTGCATCTTCAGATAGACCCACTGACTTGTCTTTTTCTATTCTTTTGATATTTTCGTTGTGGTCTCGGCGAACATTACGGATGGCCGTCCTTATTTCCTCACCCATCCTGTGGACTACTTTTGTCAATTCCTTGCGCCTTTCTTCAGTAAGGGCCGGAATGGGGAGCCGGATTACAGAGCCGTCGTTGGCTGGGTTCAAGCCAAGGTCGCTCTTTAATATTGCCGTTTCGATCGCCTTGATCGAACTTTTGTCAAAAGGCTGAATTAATAGGCATGATGGTTCTGGGACACTAATTCCCGCCAACTGATTAAGAGGCATTGCCGAACCATAGAATTCCACCTGCACAGTGTCCAAAACCGACGGGTTCGCCCTGCCTGTCCTGACTGTAGCCAACTCTTTTTTGAGCGTCTCGATGCTCTGTTTCATCTTCTTCTTAGTGTCTTCCAAATTTGCATCGACCGTCATCGCCATAGTTTCCTCCACAAATAATTTCTAACAATGATTCTATGATAACTTAGCGTCAATCTCCAAAATCCGCATCCACAAATACTTTCCTTGGCTTTCCTGCGCCAAGGTCTGGCCCTATCAGCCCCTCTTGCTCCATTCTGTCAATGATTCTGGCGGCGCGTGAATAACCTATGCTCAGCTTTCTCTGAAGCAGGCTGGTGCTGGCTTTTCGTTCGCGCTTGACCACTGCTACTGCGCGGCCGTATATGTCTTCTCCTGCTCCCTCGCCACCCATGAAATCTGCTCCGCCCTCCTCTGAGTCCATTGCTTGAATAAGGGCCTGGTTATAATCTGGCCGCCCCCTCTCTTTTAGCCACTCAATGATGCGGAGAGTCTCAACTTCTGTGAGGAACGGAGCATGTATGCGCCTAGGACGATTCGTGCCAGGGGCTAGAAATAATGCGTCTCCCTTGCCAAGTAGCTGTTCGCCGCCGCCCGAATCCAAAATTGTCCGGCTGTCTATTTTTGTGAGTACCTGATAGCTGAGGCGGGCTGGCAAATTGGCCTTTATCACGCCGGTAACGATGTCGACGCTTGGCCTCTGAGTAGCCAGTACTAGGTGGATGCCGACGGCCCTAGCTTTTTGTGCTATGCGGGCAATGCTATCCTCAACTTCGCTACGGCAAACCATCATTAAGTCGGCAAGTTCGTCGATTACTACTACCACATAGGGCAACGGCTCAAGCTGAGTTGGCCTCTCGGGCCATTTTGGGTTGGGTGTCCTGTCAGAGAGACTGATTACTCCACCGGATTCGATCACTTTTGAATTGAACTGCTCTAAATTCCTCACAGACAATATGCTGAGTTGTCTGTAGCGCTCCTCCATCTGAGCGACCACCCATTTAAGGACGCGGCCAGCCTCCTTCATGTCGGTTACGACTGGAGCCCACAGATGCGGGATGTCTTCATATACCCCTAGTTCCACCATCTTGGGGTCGACCAGAATCAGCTTGACTTCATCGGCCCTAGCAGACAATAAAATCGAACATATCATCGCGTTGATGCCAACGCTCTTGCCGCACCCGGTGCATCCACCAATAAGCAGATGGGGCATCTTTGCCAAGTCTGCAACCACTGGATGCCTAGCAATATCTTTGCCCAGTACCAGTGGCAACATGCTACCGCTCCCCTTTCGCGATATCTGCAGAAATTCCTGGCTGTCCAGTATCTCTCGAAAATTGATTATTTCTCTGGCGACATTGGGAACTTCAATACCAACCACGTTTTTGCCATGTATTCGGTCTATGCGGACACCTTCGGCTTTTAGGCCAAGTGCAAGGTCTTCTTCCATGCTCATGATTTTTGCCAAAGGCACTCCCGGGTCAGGAGAAAATTCGTATACAGTCACCACCGGGCCCGGCTGCATGCCCGAAATATGCCCCTTAACCTTAAATTCTGATAATTTTTGCTGGATAAGGGCCTTCGTCTCTTCAAGAGTCTGGGGATCGAGGCGCACCCTTTCTGTGGGAGGATCGAACAGGCTACGTGGGGGCAAGTCCTTTCTATCGAGGCTCTTTGCGTTACTGTCGTCTATGTGCGCGGGGATATCTGATATTGGCTTGTTGGGAGTTGGTTCCAAGAGCCCCAACGGAGGCTGCTCCACAATGCGGCCGAAAGAGTCCTGGACAAGTCTGGGCTTTACCAGCTGAGGCTTCGGCACAGGAGGCGAAGGAAGGCCCCTAAGCAAATGAGGAGGAATAGGCTTTTCCAGCGGCATCGAAGCAGGCCCAGTCAAAACAACGCCAGAGTCCTGAAGGTCTGGGGGCAAAGTTGGTACTACAGCTGACACTATTTGTGGAAGCGAATCGCCAGGGTTGGTATTTGCATTTATGTTGACTGGATGGATACCTGAATATCCTCCTGCTCCCTGGTTAGACTGAAAACTCGACTGCTTGTAGATAGTTGCCTCCCTTTGCGCTCTTTCCAGATCTTTGACGGCCTGCTGGTGTTCGTTCAGCGCTACGAGGCCAATACCATCATTGGCATCCAGCTCCGGCACGATTACCTGCTTTTTAGGCTTGAGCGCCAGAATAGGCCGCTTGGCCATTCCAATGAACGATTGGAAGCACTTTGTGACCTTCGGCTTGAGCCATGGCCAGGCACGATTTTCAAACCATCGGGCGATATGGCCGCCAGTCCTGCGGGCCAGCTTTGGCATGATGATGCTCAGCGATAGGACGATTAGGACGAGGAGTGTGAGTGGGAGACCAACCGGGCCAAAAATTTTTTTAAGCGCGGGCCATAAAACATAGCCAACCCATCCGCCGTAATGGATCTGTTCAGTAACCCCATTCCCCGTAGGGGGCCAATTTACTGCGCCGAATGCACCAAAGAACGTCCAAACGGCTAAGAGCAATACAAACCAGGCAACTCTTCTGTGCCATCTTCGCAGTTCGCGGGAGAGGGTGTCCCAAACAATATACACGGGCAACAGCCATGTCCCCAGGCCAACAAAGGCGATTGGTAAGCCCGCCAAATTGGCTCCAACGAACCCGCACCAATTGTTGTAGCCGTTGCCAACGCCGCCCCTCGAGAGCAAGGTCGGGTCGTTAGGGTGATAACTCAGCAAAGAGAAGACCAGCAGAAAGGCTAACAGCATCGGCACGGCCTTAATGACGAGTCTCCTGACAAAGCCTTTTTGCACGATGCCTCCATCTAGCATTTTACGCTCGATGCAAGCTGTTGGGAGCAAAGAATGCGTTGCTATTGCAAACGCAAGAGCAGTTCAGTATTGAGGTAGTCCGAATTACCCGGCTTCCAGCTAACACCCTAGCACCTAGTAACGCTTTAGATGTTTGCTTAATGGCGGAGCAAGTCCGCCTTGCAAGCATCTAGCGGTCGTGAACTCTCGGAATCCTTCGCTATGCTCAGGATGTCCGAGGCCGCCACGCCGCCAACTTGCACTGGATTTTCGACCATGCTTCCCACTGTTTTGCGTCATGGCAACAACCGCCTTCGTTCTGCAGGCAAATCCCGACCTAGTGCAACGTAACATTAAAATGTTACATTGCACTAGAACTAGTATCACCCCCCCAGAGCTATCGTTGCTTTAATAATCGCTCCGTTTTCAGTACTTTGCAGATCGATGCTTCCACCGTACGTGGCCAGGACTTGGCGGCATTGGGGAAGAATCGGATGGGGGTTTCGGGTGCCTGGCAATGGCTCTCTTTGCCCCTGGAAGGGCTCAAATGCCTTTTCTATGGCCTTTGGATGTATGATCCCAGAGCTATCGCGTAGTTCAAGATGGATAGTATTTTCTTCTCGCCACGCCCCAAATAATATCTGAGGCGAATGGGTCTTTGGGTCTGGAAGCGCGTTGAGCGCCATTCCACGGAGCAGTCGTGCAAAATCTGAATAAATACCATATATGCGCGTACCGGAAAGGTCGATGTTAAGCTGCATGTGATTTGGCTGTAGCAACCCCTCAACCTCCATAAAGGCAATTTCGTCCCTCACAAGACCTTCAAGATCTATCCATTCTGGAAAATTTGCTGTTTCAGACTGTGTGCGCCGCAACAAGCTTTGAAATACCGCTTCGATTTGCGTTGCTGCCTGAGAGAGCTGCAAAAGCGCTTGGCCAGACGGATCCCCCTTCTGTTGGTGTTCACGGAGGATAGACTGGCAGGAGAGGTTCAATGTTTCTACAGGTTCCTTTAAGTGATTTGCTGTCTTGACAAAGAGGTCTTTGACCACTGCCTGTCGGTCTTTTTCATGTAGCTCGGTTTTTGCGCGTTGCAACTCTGTGTAGGTGCGTTCCAGATGTTCATAGCTGGTGCCGAGAGCTTTGGTCTTTTCTTCCATTTCCTGGACTAACTCCGCGTTTTCACAGCAGACTAAGACCAAGCGCCCATAAAGTCTAATCATTTCAAATTCCAGCGGAGTGAACGGCCGGTCACTTGTTCTGTCAAAGGCCCAAAAGCCCCGGATAGTCCCCTGTTTTTTCCTGCCTGGAAAAAGGAGCAGGCACGGCTGGGCATTGTGTTGCCATATATCCAGTTGATAGCCATCAGTCCAGATTGGAGTCGCAAGGAGAGCAGGGCCTTGGATCCATCCATCATTGGCATCCATACCGATCAGCTTTTGGATAAATGGATGGCTGTCCTGCAAAACCGGAGCCTCTTCCAGCTCTGTTCCCACCAGATGCAATCCTTCCCAGTAACTGTTGCTGGAGTGTCGTAAATACAATGTAAACGAGTCGCTTGGGACTTCTAGGAAAAGCGAATGTAGCGCTTTTCTGGAAAGTTGCCACGTATCATGCTCGCTCATGATGCTTTGGCTAAGCGAAATCAGCCTCGTGAGACTCTTGTTTGTGGCTTCCAATACTCGTTGCGCTTCCACAAGTTTTTGGTTTGATTCTCTCGCCTCTGCCAGTTGCTGCTCGAGCTGTTCGACAAGGTGAACATTGAATTTCCTCAAAGCCCTGCCCTCGGCGCCCTTATCCAACCGCTCCTGGCGGCCCTCGATATAGTTTTTTATCTGGGTAGCAAAATTGAAAGGGTCTATTGGCTTGGGAATAAATCCGTTGCAACCGGCCACTAATGCCGTTTCTCGGTCAGTCTTTTGGGTTTTGGCAGTCAGGGCAATAATGGGCACCTCTTTGAATTCTGGGTAGCTACGGAATTTGCTGGTCAGCTCAAAGCCAGACAGGCCCGGGAGGTTGATATCCATTAGGATCAGATGTGGCCGAACCTGCAACGCCAAATCGAACCCCGCAAGACCCTCTTCGGCCCAATACATTTCAAATCCCTCTTGGGACAGTAGCCGATGGGCCAACCGATAATTGACTGGATTGTCCTCAATATAAAGGATTTTGATGTTTGACTCAGAACTCATTTGAAATCCATAACTAGCGGCATTTCAATAACAAATGTTGTGCCAAGTCCCTTTGCACTTGTGACAGAAATTTGGCCACGCATGAGCTCGAGCAAGCGCTTCGAAATAATTAGGCCAAGCCCGGTGCCGCCAAAGCGCCTGGTAATACTTCCGTCGACTTGCTGAAATGGCTGAAATAGCCGCTGTAGCTCTTCTTCAGTCATACCGATGCCAGTGTCTCGCACAATCACTTTGAACTTGCCGGATTCCAGGTAGGGCCTGATTTCAACTTCGCCTTTCTCCGTAAACTTGATGGAATTGCCTACCAAATTTACCATTATCTGCTTAAATCGCACAGAATCGCCTTCAATCGCGGCTGTCCAGGAGGGCTCCTCAAAGACCAGTTTAATTGGGCGGTCTAAAATTAGCCCAAGGGCCACAGTCTTGACTTCTTCTAATACTTGTATTGGGTCTATTTCCTTTAATTCAAGCTCAAACTTGCCAGCCTGCATTTTTGACAAGTCCAGAACCGTTTCGACCATATCAAGCAGATTGCGTCCATTTTGGTAGATGATATTCAAATCCTCTTGAACTTCTGGTGGCAGGCTAGTTTTCTCTTCTTTTAAAAGCAGGCCAGAAAAGCCAATCACAGCATTAAGGGGAGTCCTCAGCTCGTGGCTAATGTTTGCAAGAAATTCGTCCTTCAGCCTGTCTGCTTGCTGCAATTTGTTAAAATCCCTCGTGCGCTCCTGAACTAGCTGTTCCAAATTGGTCTTAATGTCCTCTAATTCCCAGATTGTTTCCATTAATTGGCGCGTGCGTTCCTGGACGCGAAACTCCAGCAGCCTGTTGTGGCGCTCAATTTCGTCCCTGCCGGTCTTTAAGTTTTGAGTCATTCGCTGGAAGCTCTTAACCAGGACTGCCAATTCGTCCCTCGTCCTTACATTGACATGGACATTTTCAAATTGGCCGGCGGCCACTTGCTGGGCCGCCTCGTTGAGCTCTAAAAGGGGGCGCGTATAGCGCGAACCGATGTAGATGGCCGCGATGATCCCCAGTGCCAAGCAGGACATGCCAACAATGCTGGCAAACCGTACGTTGGCATCGAAGATCTTTTGAATTTCATCCGTATGGATGCAAAGCACCAACAAGCCTTCTCCTGATCGCCGACTCAAGGGTATGGGAGAAGTGGCTACTAAAAAGCCCTCGCGGCTCGTAGTTTCGCTGACCCGATCATTTTTGGCCTTTTCGGCCAATTCGTCGACCCACGTTGGGCATCCCTCGGTGGCTTCGACCCGCCTGCCTGCCCCATCGTACACAGCGCAAAAGGCAAAATCGGGGATGCCTTCTATCCCTTGCCAAACCTTCGCCCTGTCGGCTCTGCTGTTTGTCTCCATTGTTGAAGCTACAGCATGGCTGGCGATTTCGGCTGTCTGTTTAAGGCTTTCTGCAGCCATGGATGTCAGTTGCCTCTGCATCCTGCTGGGCATGTAGTAGACATTAAAGGCGGCAAAACTGGCCACCATCGCCGCGATAGCGAAACTCAATTTTGTTTTTATGGATATTGAGACCATGACGCCCAGATGCAATAGGCACAGCCTGTAGATTGTAGCAGTTCATGGTTATAGAGGTTAAATTTTTGTTGTCCCAGGCGCACACATGTTTTGCTTTTCAGCATTATGTCTCGCTTTGGATATTTTATACCGAGTTGCAATCAAAAGATTGCAACTCGGTATTTGGCGGCGCGAAAGCGGCACCCGCAAAACGAAGGTGAAGCTGGAAAGAAGCTGAATAGGGGGCGTCATACCAGCTTTTTCCCAGCGGTTGGCGTGGAAGCCTCGGACATCCGAGCAAATGGATACACGAGGCTTTCACGTGGAGCTTTGCGGCAGACCAACCGTTTCTCACGCTATTCTATCTACCTGCAACGTCATGTTCATTCTGGCGTTTCGCGTTCAAAGTATTTTGAACGCAACTTGGTATGATATGAGGTTGGATGGATAAATCAACCATACCAACTCTCAAGGCACGCCGCAAAGAAACCATCAAGGACACCGCATCTTCTGCTAGACATTCAGCGCTCTTCCATAGACGGCCCGGGCTGCTTCGGGAAAGGCCTCATTCAGTGAAGGGTGAGGGTACATTGTACGTGCGAGCGCGTCCACAGTTAATTGGCCAGCAAGGATTGCGACACTTGAGGCCACTAGCTCAGTCGCAGTTGGGCCAATGATATGTATGCCCAAAATCTTTTTGGAATTTGAGTCAGCAACGATTTTGATGAAGCCGTGGGGTTCGCCAATGATATTGGCTTTTGCCATGGGCATGAAGGGGAATGTGCCAATCTGGACATCATGGCCAATTTCCCTTGCCGCTCTTTCTGACAATCCAACGCAACCTACCTCTGGGCTACAATAGGTGCAACTTGGCACTCGGCTGTAGTCTATAGCATGGGGCCTTATATCAGCGCCCAGGTTCATAGCTGCGTGTTCTGCTGCCACCATGCCTTCGTCAGATGCAACGTGTGCCAGCATAGGAGTCCTGATAATATCGCCAATGGCATATAGTCCAGGCTCTGTCGTAAGCATGAACTCATTTACGCTCACCATGCCTCGGTCTAGCGTAGCCGCAGTATGTTCTAGCCCAATGCCTTCTGTGGCGGGTCGACGGCCGACAGCGACCAGCAGGCTATCGCCCACCAAGGTGCCCGCGTTTTCACCCTCAAGGGTACATACTACCCTGCTCTCCATCCTTTCTACGGCAGTGATTTTTGTTTTGACCCTGACATCGATTTTGTATCGCTTTGCAAAAATTTTTGCCAGATCTGCGCCAATGTCATGGTCTTCCAACGGCAGGAGCTGATCCATAAACTCAATCAGGGTGACTTTTGAGCCTAGGCGACTGAACACGCTTGCAAACTCTACTCCGATTGGTCCAGCACCCAATATTGTCATGTTCTCAGGCAATTTGGTTAGCTCGAGTGCATGGTCGCTGTTCAGAACTCGTTTGCCATCGGCTTCTAGTCCTGGCAGATCTTTTGGCATAGAACCGGTAGCAAGGATTATTTTTTTTGCACAATGGATTTCTTCTTCAACCTTGACTTTTCCATTGCCCATCAAATGGCCACTGCCCTTGATTACGGTCACCTTGTTTTTTTTCATCAGATATTCGATGCCTTTGGAATTTTTCAAAAGGATACGGTTCTTCCGTTTTACAATGGCCTGTATGTCCGTTTGCTGAACATTTTTTTCAATGCCGCCGATGCCAAAGTCTGCTGCCTGTTGCACTAGTTCATATCGATGGGCCGTCTCAAGCCATGTCTTTGCAGGAACGCAACCACGGTGTAGGCATGTCCCTCCAAGGGCAGAATCTTTTTCAACCAATACCGTACTCAGGCCAAGCTGGGCGCCGCGTATGGCTGCAACATATCCGCCTGGCCCCGAGCCAATGACCATTAAATCATAGTTTGCCATACTCGGCCTCCCAACCCTGAATTATTAGGATCCAAGGTTTAAATGTTAACTCAAACCAAGTTGCGATTATTACAATTTCCAGAAGCACGGAGTGCCAAGCAGGTACCTGAAGTGCCGTTGTCCTTTGCCGCATGCGATAGGACCTTGCAAGCACTAAGGCACCTGTGGCCGAAATTTAGTGAAAGCCCGTCAGGACTTGAGCGAAATGGCATGAGATGATGACCAAAGTAGGACAATGTTAATTTGAATAGATATGATATCGAGAATATGATTTTTGTGCATATTCGCCACAGCCCACCCGCCTCTCCTCGGCAGAAAAGGGAAAATGCCTGTTATTGCTCTAAAAAAAACAAACGGCCCATGTTAAGAGCCGTCTAGGGTGGCATAGAATTTATTAGGCCTTAGTGACATTGGAGGCCTGCGGCCCCTTTTGTCCTTCGGTGACATCAAAATTTACGCGCTGATTTTCCTGCAAGGCGCGATAGCCCTGCTCTTGGATTGCTGTATGATGCACAAAGAGGTCGGCCCCCCCGTCATCAGGTGCAATAAAACCGTACCCTTTTTCTGCGTTGAACCACTTTACAGTGCCTTGAGCCATGCTAAAAACCTTGAAAAATAGCTTGAATTGTCTAATAAAACCACGTTTCTCTTCAAGCTAAAGAAAAGGGCCCAACTGACGCCGTCGTCAGAAACTGCCATTATTCTGCTATACTCAATTTGCAATGTCCAGCATTTTGTTCAGAAACTGATGATTTAATTTTGATCCAGACTGCTACCCCTGCCAGAGCCTCCAGCGGCCAAATTTCTGTGCAGACGCCAGGCATTATTTAGCGACTAATCCCAAGCTACAATCAATTACCCCACACCCCAATTGACGTTGAAGGCGAACCGCCAACTTCTTCACTGATTTCGCAATAGGAACAGTTATTATTCCCGGCTTAGGCTAACATTATTTGAACTGCTGTAGGATGTAGAAATGTCAAATTTATCCACCCGCCTGTCTGCCCTCTTTGCCCGAAAGCCGCTGGAAATGTTGCTGGAGGAGGCCAAGGGCGAAAACAGGCTCAAGCGCGTTTTAGGCCCGGTACAGCTGACTGCGCTTGGTCTTGGTGCTGTAATTGGCGCAGGTATTTTTGTGGCTACCGGCGCGGCGGCCCACAATATAGCTGGCCCATCGTTAATGGTCTCCTATGTGGTGGCTGGCCTCACTTGCATCTTTGCCGCCCTATGCTATGCCGAATTTGCGTCCATGGTGCCTGTGGTAGGTTCGGCCTACACATATGCGTACGCGACCTTGGGCGAGCTATTTGCCTGGATCATCGGCTGGGATCTCGTATTAGAATATGGCGTTGCCAGCGCAGCTGTGGCCACAGGGTGGTCGGCGTATTTCCAGAGTATTTTGAGCCAATTTGGCCTGTCCATTCCCAAAACCATGTCAGAATCCCCATGGCGCTATGACGTAGAGATTGGACAATTTGTGTCTACCGGCTCTGTGATAAACTTGCCAGCCGTTATAATTGTCCTGGTCATTACTTGGTTCCTGATAAAGGGCATTTCTGAAAGTGCTACCTTCAATACCATCATGGTCTGCGTTAAGGTAGCCGCCGTCCTCTTCGTCATTGGTGTCGGCGCCTTTTTTATCAATACCGCAAATTGGGAAAATTTTGCGCCCTATGGATGGTCTGGTGTCAGCTTCTTTGGCACCCACATCGCAGGTAAAACCGACCCCAGCGGCGTTCCCGTGGGCATGCTGGCCGGCGCAGCCATCATCTTTTTTGCTTACATCGGCTTTGACGCAGTCTCCACCTACACGGAAGAAGCAAAAAACCCAAAGAGGGACGTCCCGATTGGCATCATAGTCTCATTAGTCATCTGCACCGTCCTATATGTGCTTGTATCCGGTGTACTCACTGGCATGGTCAGGTACGATCAGCTAGACTTAAACGCCCCTGTTTCCATTGCTTTCCGAGACGTGGGGCTAGGCTGGGCCGAAGGCATAATCGCTGTTGCTGGCGTAGCTGGCATCACCTCTGTACTGTTGGTGATGATGCTGAGTGGTCCGAGGGTGTTTCTGGCGATGGCGAGGGACGGCCTAGTACCCAAATCCATTTTTGGAGCTATACACCCTAAGTTTCGCACGCCATGGATAGCTACCATAATGATTGCCATATTTGTGATACTCCTTGCTGCCTTTGGCCCCATCGATTTCCTGTTGCATCTGACCAATATCGGAACGCTATTAGCCTTTGTGATTGTTTGCGGAGCCGTGCTGATAATGCGCCACACACATCCCAATGCCGAGCGACCATTCAAGTGCCCCGGCTCCCCGTTCGTTCCGACACTTGGGATATTATTGTGCCTTCTCCTTATGTTTTCTCTGCCCGTTGGGAATTGGTGGAGGCTCATGGGATGGCTAGCCGTTGGCTTCATTATTTACTTCGCCTATGGCTACAGGCACAGCGTAATGAAAAATCTCAGGAAAAATTCTGCCGACTGATATCATATGCGCATCATCGCAGGGGCCAACAAGGGCAGGCGGCTGGCAAAATTGGGCCCTGAGTGCAGACACATCCGCCCCACCTCTGACATGGCGCGAGAGGCGCTGTTCAGCATTTTGGAGAGGTGGCCTAAAGGGCCTTTTTTAGATATCTTTTCGGGCACGGGAGCGGTTGCGCTAGAGGCCCTCTCTAGGGCCTATTGCCCTGTGTGGTGCATCGAAAATGACAAAACCGCCCTGGCCCTCATAAAGAAAAATACGCATGATACAGAACTAAACACAATCGAAAAGGACGCATGCAAGTTAAGGCATGGCGACTTCAGTGGCCTTTCCGTCATCTTTGCTGACCCGCCATATGACAAATCCCTTGCCTTGTGGGATATATTGGCCGAAAGATTGACCAGCTACCTGTCTCCGGCGGGCATTATCGTGTGGGAGTGCCAAAAGGCGACGACGTTGCCTAAGCCTAGCGGCATATCAATAGTTGATGAGAGAAATTATGGTGATGCAAAGTTTGTTTTTTTTGCGTCCGCACCCATTTCATAGCAGAGGAACAGAGCATAGTACTTCATTTTCCATCGGCTATAGTCAGAGATTGATACATCCCCATCAGCTCCGCCACGATCTCGGGTTCGGTTGCGTCCTTGACAAAGCCATACAGTTTCATCACTGAACGATCAAGGGCATTGTGGGCCTTGCGGAGTTCTGGCGGCATGGTCAAGGGGTCGTATAGGTCTGCTAGAGAGCTTTTGGGGAATCTAGCCCTGGCATCTAAAATTCTCTGCGCCAGTTTTTCAACTTCGGCTTTCTGTTTGTCTGTGGAATTAGGCCAGGGGAAATTGTTGTAAACGGCAGGTGAATAGCGGTATCGCATTTCGAGCCGTCCTGCTACAACACGCATCCAAGCATTATGTACGTTGGAAGTAAGTATTCCAAAATGGTACAGGGTAGCTTCAGGTATGAATTGCGTTGAATCGCTGGCAATTACTTCCGGCGACAAAAAACCTATGGGGACGTACTTTCGCCTCTCGGACGAAACTCTTGGCACAACTAGGTATTGGGTTTCTGGTTGGCGTATCTGCGTGAACAGCATTGGAGTTTCAGCGTCCCGTCTGACTGAAGCCGTGGGGCTTGCTTGTCGCATTTCTGATACATTTTTTAAACGTTGCATTATGGGTTTGATTGGCCGACATTCTTCAGGGGCAACGCCTTCTAGCCAGAGGCAATAGCGCAACCCGTTGTTGATATATTCTTCTGCACCAGAGTATTGCTTAATCCATTTTGCCGTTTGAGGGTACTGAGCTACCAGTTCTTCGCGTTCTTTTGGCGACAGAATCAGGTTGCCACCGTCTGTGGGCTGGCTACCCTTACTCATTTCTGGCATCCTTTCGGTCAGCGGCTTGCCCCGTGACTGGATGAATACGTTGGGGGCTGGCAACAGGTAGCCGTTGATGTTGTCTGTTTCCATTGGGGAATCTTTCCCATAGAGCCGCTTGGCTCTTGTGTTGCCGACAGGCGCAAAGCCGACTATTACGCAGTTGACGGCGGCCTTGCCCTTTGCCTCGTTGCTCCATACAAATGGGCTATAGGCAAAGCTGATTTCATAGCCCTGCTCAAAAATCGGCTTCCACATGGCAGAAACAGATTCGCCTTGGGCGATGGAGTTTGTGGAGACAAAGGCGGCCACAATGCTTGACCCTGCCATATACGCGATCGCTTTTTGGTACCAGGCACACGCATAGTCTAGCTTGCCGAATTTGCGGCTGTCTTTATAGGTGAGTTTCATGTCCTCTTGTTGTTCGGCATTTCGCCATTGATGGCCTACAAACGGCGGGTTGCCCATTATGAATGAGAGCTTCCCCTTCGGCACAACTGTTTCCCAATCAATTCGATGGGCATTTGCATGGACTATAGTCGCGCTCTGTTTGAGTGGCAACCTGTATTCATACCGCTCAAATATTGCAGTTGCCTCAAGATTCATCAGGTGATCCATCAGCCACATGCCAGTCCTTGCTATCTGGCACGGCCATTCCTTTATCTCTATGCCATAGAATTGATCCACGTTTACCTTGAGGTTGCCTGCTATGGGGGCGGCCATGTAGTTTGTCTGCTTGCTACCCAGCATGGCCTTGACCACGTCCAGCTCCAGCCTCCTCAGCTCCCTGTAGGCGACTATGAGGAAGTTGCCGCAACCGCAGGCTGGGTCTAGGAACTTCAGCATGCTCAGTTTTGTCTGGAACGTCGCTAAAGCCTTGTTGTTCTTTTTTATGGAATTGAACTCTTTTCTTAAGTCATCCATGAATAATGGGTTTATGAGCTTGAATATGTTTTCTTCAGAGGTGTAATGCGCCCCAATCTCCCGCCTTTGGCCTTTGTCCATGACCCCTTGGAACATGGAACCAAAGATGGCTGGCCTTATCTGGCCCCAGTCGAAGTCCAGGCAGTCAAGTAGTTCCTGGCGCATTTTTTGGTCGAACTTTGCCCTGTGTAGCGGCTTTTCAAAGAGGCCACCGTTGATGTGTCGAAAATGGGCGGGGTCTATCTGGCCTGAGAGATATGGGTTCGTGGCCCGTTCTTCGACTGGATCGTTTAGGTCTTGGAACAGCAACGTCAGCCTTGCGCCTAGGTCGTTTCCGCTTTCGCTAGATGCTTCGATGTATTTCTGGAAGCTGTCGTCTTCGAATATGTCCGTGTCATTGGCAAACAGGCAAAACAGTAGCCTTGCGAGATATATTTCTAGGTCCTCATCGCTGTAGTTGTGCTTCTTTAGCTCGTCATGGAGGCGAGCCATCTTTTCGGCGGCGAGCTTGTTTACGCTTTCTTTGTCACGGTGTATGTCTGTGTCAGTGCTTTGCCCAAGCACAGGGGCAAAGTGCTTGCGGTACTTCTTTAGCTTGGCTGTCTTGAAATCCCATACTTGGTCTGTATGGGTGTTCCAGAGGCGTATGTTGTCGAAGTCGCAGGCCATCCAGAGGATAGGCTTCTGGTCTTCTGTCAAATCCTGCACATATCTCTTTATCTGACTTTCAGCTTGCTGAAAACCGGGGTCGGCTCCTTTGGACTTCATTTCGATGATTATCCTGCCGAACCAGATGTAGTCGGAGTAGCCGTCAAAGACTTTTGTCTCCATTCCGCTGTTGGGGGCGGCGAGCCAGTCTATGCCGAAGGCTTTGAGGAACTCTATGACGAAGCCCTGGCCGTGGGATTTTTCGTT
>Ga0082212_10000880_pt1 | contig 44270 bp, 39 predicted proteins | sample TergutNt197P3_FD_71548 | JGI IMG/M metagenome (GOLD analysis project Ga0082212, IMG submission 71548) | Neocapritermes taracua P3 segment gut microbial communities from Petit-Saut dam, French Guiana - Nt197 P3 | ecosystem: Host-associated > Arthropoda: Insects > Digestive system > Gut ... | reverse complement strand
AAATAATATTAAGCTATAAAATTTAAACCAAATAATATTAAGCTATAAAATTTAAACCAAATAATATTAAGCTATAAAATTTAAACCAAATAATATTAAGCTATAAAATTTAAACCAAATAATATTAAGCTATAAAATTTAAACCAAATAATCTTAAACAATTGCACTTTCACTTAATAATTTAACCAGAATATAATCATACATAAAGGATTTTTTAATCTCTGAAATTTCTTTCAATGGTTTATCATTTACCATTACATTAGCTATTTCCTCATGATACTTATCATAATCAAGTTTTATTCTTAAACCATCAAGCTGGCTTGTTACAGGTGTTGGGGAAATAACATCACCAATAGCTGGAACTTGGTTTTCAATTGCATTTTTAACTAATATTGAAGGAGCAAGCGGTGGATCTAGAGACATATCTCTTCTTTTTTTGTCTAAAACATTTTCAACAACTTCTACAAGATTTCTAAGAGCCCTCATATTTTCTCCTCTTTTAAGTCTTCTTGGGATTCTTCCAAGACCACTAACATAAACATCCGCCCCTGGAAGATCTTCAAGATCAATTTCAGGAGCCCCTGTAACAATTACTGGAATATCAATGTCTTCAAATAAAAAAGATTTGTCAATGATACATTGTTTAAAACTACCTAAAGCATAGATAGCTATGTCATGTTCCTCAATTAATCTTTTTTCATACTCAGTAATTCCAGATATCCCTTTACCTGCCCCACGAGCTAAACCAACCATGTTATCTTTAGCACCATATCTACGAAGATATTCTGAAATATCGCAAGCAGCATGAGGTAAATGATGTCTTGCAAGAGTTGGAGATACAATAGCTATTTCACTTCCTGCCATAGGAGCAACAGATATTTTACCAAGCAATTCTTTTGATTTTTCCTTAATTTTGTCAACATCATCTATAGGAACCGCCATATTCAGAATTAAATCCATTTGTAAAACATTTTCCTGAAGAACAAACCCTCCTAAATCTTCAATGAGTTCTCTCATCTCTTCACTTTTGTGAACTCCACCAGCATATGTTAAAGTTTCATACACAATTTCATCTCCCTAAATAGAGTTTATTTTAAATACTATTGAATTATTTATAATTGAAATATATTTTAAAAAGTTTTTCTTATATAAATTTTTATTAATATGGATTTTTATTAATATAAATTTTTATTATAAATTAATTTTTCTTATATAAATTTTTATTATATAAATTTTTATTATAAATTAATTTTTATTAATATAAATTTTTATTATAAATTAATTTTTATAATTCTAGTTAATATAATTATTTAAAATATATTATAAAAAATATGAATATTATATTTAAAAATTATATAAAAAGAAATTATTATAAAAATATAGAAAATAAACAAAAAAATAGGAATATAAACAAGAAAATATCAAAGTTTAGTTAATAAATAATATCTTAACTCCGCTCTTTTAATTGGATCTTTAGGAACATTTTTATGAGTAGGAATTGAGATAATTTTATATTTGTATTTATTATTTTCATTTTTAATAGAATTATCTTCAGTGATTTCCATATAATCTGGATAAATTATATAATCCACATCAGCGGTGATTTCATCAATATTATCAGAATCAATTCCATTATTATCAAAATCAACGATTTTGAAACCCATGTCTTTTACAATATCTAAAAGAAACTTTGAATAGACTTTAACCTTTGTTTTTGAATTTTTTTCTTGAAGTTCTTTCTTTTTTGATGTATTGAGCCATAACTTAGCTAAAGGATAACTTGAAAAAATTTCCGTTGTATTATTTTCAATAGTATCTTCATTTTTAAATTTATGTGAATTATATTTTGAAACTTCAATTATACTGTTATAAATTTGGGAGAAAGTATTGAGTTTAATTTTTAATGATTTCATTTTAGTCTTACTTTCAGAGAGAAGAATAGCTAAATCTCCTTTCTCATCATCAGGATTTTTATTGACTTTGTAGTCATTGATGCCTGCAAATTCAAGTATCTTTTCACACATTGGGGTTGTTACTATTATCATGATATACCAAAAGGGTAAGAAAAAAATAATGTTTATTTTAAGGAATGTGGTAATTATCTTAATTCCATTATTATCAGTTATTGCTACAAATATACATAAGTCTTTTGTTTTTTTTATGGATGTTGTGAAAAAGTTTGAGATGATTCCAATTACTCTTTAAAATAACTACATTTTGTTTATTAAATAATAAATCATAAAATCAACATATATTTTTGTTTCTATAATTATTAGAATATATTCTGCGTTTAATGTCTCTAAAGAATCTTCATCTATAATTATTTCATTTTATTAATATATCTTATTCCCATGCTTTTGGAAAATATATTGTTTTATAGCTGTTTTGATTAAATCATCCCAGCTATCAAACTGTGTTACCCTATTAACAAAATCGTTCCATGTGGAAGATATGAAAAGGTTACTATAGCTAATATATTTATTTTTTAATTTGCTTATTTCAATCATCTGATCGAAATTAGAAAAACTTGTAAATTCACTTATGAATTCTTCTGTCAAAATTTCCCCAAGGGTGATTGTTTCAACTTCCGAAAATTTAAACTTATTTTCACATTCACTAAATCTTTTAATCCTGTTTATAATAATAGAAATTGTATTATTGATAAAATTATTTTGCATAAAATTCCTCCGAACTTTTATTTTTTAATATTTATCATTCTATTTTAAATAGTTTTCTGTTTTTTTCGTTTAAATTATCCATACTCATATAAAAATTCTTATTAGTGTGTAAAAATTATTTTAGTTAAGATTTTAATTTTATTGTGTATAATTTTTATTAGTATAAAAAAAAATTTTATAATAGCTAATTTTTGAAAAAAGTGAAATTATATAGAATTGATGAAAAATAATAAGAATATAAAATTTATAATAAATATAAAATTAAAATTATAAAATAAAATTAAAATTATAAAATAAAAATAAAATTATAGAATAAAATTAAAATTATAAAATAAAATTAAAATTATAAAATAAAAATAAAATTATAGAATAAAATTAAAATTATATAAATTAATATTAAATTATAGATTATATAAAATTAAATTATGAATATAATAAAAAGCTAAATAGATTATAAGTAATTGTATATAATAAAATCCTAATATAATAAAATAAAGAAAAAAGAGAATAAATATGAATGTTACATTAAGTCTTGAAAAAACCTCATCATCAGAGATTTCAATTATGGTAGATGCATTTAGAGCCAGTACAAGCATTATTATGGCTATGGATAATTTTGATGAAGTTATACCTACCTTTTCACCTGAAAAAGCTATAGAAATAGCTAAAAATCGAAATTGTGTTCTTGCAGGAGAACGGATGGGAGCTACTTTAGATGGATTTGATATTGGAAATTCACCAGTAGAAATTAAAAATTACAGTGGTGAAAAAAAGAAATTAGTTTTAACAACAAGTAATGGAACACGAATATTAAAAAATATGAAGTCTACTGTTTTGATTGGGGCATTTATTAATGCTAAAGCAGTAGCTAAAGCAGCTATTGAAATAGCTGAAGAACATAGTTATAATCATATTGATGTTGTTATGGCTGGTTGGAAAGGAAATTTTGCAATTGAAGACTTTTTAGCTAGTGGTGAGATACTATACTGGATTGAAAGAGAATTGGATTATAAGAAAGATATTAATAATGAAGATTCTGATTCAAAAGATAAAATAAGTGAATATGCACAAAGTGCAATTTTAGCTAATAATGATTATGAAGATGTTAAAAAAGCTATTTATAAATCTAGAGCCTGTAAAGGTTTGAAAAAATTAGGATTTGAAAAGGATATTGAATTTTCTATCCAAAAAAATGTGTCTAATAATGTAGCTATTTATGAAGATGGTGTTTTAAAGCTTATTGAATAAAATTATACTATAGATTTTATAATAAATTTTTAGCTATAAATAAAATAATATTTTTAGCTATAAATAAAATAATATTTTTAGCTATAAATTAAAATAATATTTTTAGCTATAAATTAAAATATATTTTTAGTAATAATTTAAAATAATATTTGTTTTATATAGTTATTTTTTATTAAATGTTTAATTAATAACTAAATTTATATATAAATAAAAACATAATAATAATGTATAAATAAATAAAATATATTAATTTTACATTAAATAATAAGAATTTAGACTAAATTTTACAATATCGAGTGTTTTTTAATGAAAAAAGAATGTTTAACAATCATAGGTACAGCTCATGTTTCTCAAGATAGTGTTGAAGAAGTTAAAGATGCTATTTATGAACAATTCCCAGAAGTAGTAGCTATTGAACTAGATAAAGGAAGATATGAGAGACTTATGAAAGAACAGGCAGGTATTGAGGAAGACGATGAAATATCTGTTACAAAAATTATAAAAGAAGATAAAGTAGGGCTATTTGTAGCTAGTGGAATATTGACCTATATCCAAAGTAAAATTGGGGCAGATTTAGATGTTAAACCCGGATCTGAAATGATTGGTGCTATTGAAGCAGCAAATGATATTGGAGCCAAAATTGCTTTGATTGATAGAGATATAAACATTACTCTTCAAAGGGCTTTAAATGAAATGTCCTTTTGGGAAAAAGCTAAGTTTATATTTAGTGCAATTGCATCTTTATTTTCAAGTGATGATGAGGAATTTGATATTGAAGAGCTAAAACAAGAAGACACTTTAGATGAAATAATGGAATACTTTAAAGATGCTTCTCCAAATGCATATAAAGTACTTGTTAAAGAAAGAGATGCTTATTTAGCTAATAGTATACTAAATATACCAGAAGATTATGTGATAGCAGTTGTTGGAGCTGGACATAAAGAAGGAATAAACAAATATTTAGACAATCCAAGTAAAATTCCTCCAATAGAGGAGATAACTAGTCTTGAAAAAAGTGGAATTCCTTGGTTAAAAATTATTTTAGCAGCTATCCCTATATCTTTTGTGGTGATATTTTTTCTTGCTTACATAAATGGGATTGAAATAGGAAATTATCTTATTGAATATATTCTTATAGGTGGGTGTGCTGCTTTTATAGGTTCAATTCTTGCTGGGTCAAAAATCCAATCTGCTGTAGTTGGTTTTCTTGTTGCACCTTTTACTATGATTCACCCATTACTTGCAGCAGGATGGTTTTCTGGATTAGTAGAAGTTAAATATAGAAAAGTCAGAAAACAAGATATAGGTAATTTAAGTAAAATTAAGAGTTTAAGAGACTTATGGAATAATAATATATTTAGAATATTGCTGGTTGTTGTTGGAACAAATTTGGGAGTTAGTATAGCTAAACTAGTTATTTTACCATCTTTAGTATTTATCCCATTATTTTCGCAAATTTTCGGTTTATGAAAAATATTTTACTTTAAAGCAGTTTTAATTTTATAGTCATACTAAACAGTATTTACTATTCCAGAAATATCATTTAATGCTCTTTCAACTAATTCATAGACCATACTCCATTCAGCTTCTTTTGAATCATCCAAAATATGATAAATATTATATTCATAAGAAGGTTTAAAACCAAATTTTTTATAAATTTTAGAATCTCCACAGACAAAAACAGCTTTATATCCCAATTTTTTCGCTTCAGAGAAGGATTTTTCTATCATTGCACGGGCAATCCCTTTTCGAAAAAAATTAGGATGTACCGAAATTGGAGAAAGTAATAATTCTGTTAGTTCCCCATTTGAAGTAGTAATATTAGTTTTATAAAGAACTATTTGCCCTATAATTTTTCCATCATCATTTTCAACTACAAATGATAATTCTGGAATAAAAGTATCTTTTTTTCTCAATTCATTGAGATAATCTTGTTCAGTTCCATCATTATGAGAAACTGTTGCAAATGATATTTTTAGAAGTTCGTAGACTTTATCGTAATCCGTAGGTCTTTCTTGACGTATTTTCATATATTTATATCTAATTATATTTTTACTATAAATTATTTATTATTTCAAGTATTATTTTACTATAAATTATTTATATTTAAATTATATTTTTACTATAAATTATTTATATTTAAATTATATTTTTACTATAAATTATTTATATTTAAATTATTATTTAAAAAAATAATTTAAAATACAATATAAAAAAAAATATACTGAATATAAATATAAAAAATATAGTGAATATAAAATATAATAAATATAAATAAATTATATATAAATTAATATAATAACTAAATAAATAGTGAATGCTATAATTTTAAAAAACTAAAAAAAAATTCAATAAAATGGAGAAAAAATGTATTCAATTTTTCGTTGTGACTGTGGAAGAGTTTTGTATGGAAAAGAAGGAGTAGCTACTAGAAAATGTCCCTGTGGTAAATCCATTAAGGTAAAAGATAGGAGAATTTTCAAAAAAGTAGAAACTGCAGAAGAAGCTTCCCAAGCTGTACGAGAAATGCAAGAAGAAATTTACGGGGAAGTGAGTTTTAAAAAAGCAAGTAAACTTCCGAAAAGTAGACGATTTCAAATTACAACTAAAGAATGAAACAATAGTTAACTACATCAAAATCATTGAAATAATCAGACATTGAATTTATAAAGGTACTAGAGAAATGGAATATGAATTTATAATACTTCAAACCATAATAATATTAATTTTAATAGTTATTAATGGAATATTGGTTATGGGAGAAATAGCAATCGTTTCTTCTCGAAAATCAAAATTGCAAGAAATGGTAAAGGATGGGGAAAAACATGCCAATACGGTAATAAATCTAATTGAAGATCCAAATAGGTTTTTATCAACAAGTCAAATTGGAATTACTCTTATTGGAATTTTAACTGGTGTACTTGGAGGAGCAACTTTATCAGAACCATTATCTCAATATTTGACATTTTTAGGACAATATGGTAATGTAGTAAGTATGGTGCTTATTGTTTTAATAATTACTTATCTTTCATTAGTAATTGGGGAGCTAGTTCCAAAGAGAGTTGGAATGAATAATCCTGAAAAAATTTCAGTTAGCTTAGCTAGATACATGAAATTACTATCAAGAATTTGTGGACCTCTTGTTACTATCCTTAGTAAATCAACTAACTTTGTTTTAAAAATTTTAGGAATCGAAGAAACTAAAGAAAGTGTTGTTACTGAAGAAGAAATTAAAATCATGATTCAAGAAGGAATAGAAGATGGAACTATTGAAAAAGAAGAAGAAGATATTATAAAAAGGGTTTTCCGTCTTGATGAACAAAAAGTAGATATGTTAATGACTCCTGAGAAAGATATTGTTTGGATAGATATTGAAGATGACATAGCTATTACAAAAGGAAAAATAATAGAAAGTGAAAGGTCTATTTTCCCAGTTGCAGAAGGAGATTTAGATAATTTACTTGGAGTTGTTCAAACAAAAGACTTACTTAGTTCAATCTTTAAAGAAGAAGATTTAGATATTAAAAGATATCTCAAAGAACCACTTATGGTTCCAGAAAATCTTCCATCTCTTGATATACTAAAACTTTTTAAAGAAAATCTTAAATATGTTCATATAGCACTTGTTGTAGATGAATATGGCAGCATTGAAGGACTAATTACACTAAATGATATATTAGAAGGTATTGTTGGTGACATTCCAGGTATTGATGAAACTGACGAACCAACAGTCAAAGAAAGGAAAGATGGATCTTGGCTTATTGATGGGGGTTATTCTGTAGATAAATTTAAAGATTTATTTGAAGTTGATGAACTACCTGATGAAAAAGAAGATAATTATAACACTTTAGCAGGTTTTATCCTTAGCTATCTCAATAAAATTCCTGAAACAGGTGAAACATTTAGCTGGGAAAATTTTGATTTTGAAATTATCGATATGGATGGAAGACATATTGATAAAATTTTAGTTATTAAAAAAGAAACCCTTGAAATTGAAGAAGAAAAAGAAAAAGAATAAATTCCAAAAAACCACACTAATTATTTTTAATAATATCTAATAATTCACAAGCTTTACAAGTAATACCTGAAGTAGGTTCCCCACATCTTTCACATTCATTTAGTTTAACTTCAGAATTTTCTATTTTAAGACTTTTCTGGAATGATTTCATTATATTTTCTTTTGTATTAGGATATTTGGATTCACTTTTATTTAAAAAAGCTTTTGTTTTAGCTCTAAGTGAAAGATAAGAATAGGGACATTCTTCAAGATGAATATCTATATTATTCATGATAGCCCATGTTCCAACATCCTTTTCTGGAGTATTCCAAAGAGGTTTAATTCTAGGAATAAGTTTAGGATGAATCACGTTAAGTTTTGGTCCAAATTTTGAAAATTTAACTGTGTCTGCCCTTGCAAAGCTCATTAAAAAAGATTGAATCTCATCATCGAGATTATGACCAGTAGCTATTTTATTTGCACCTATTTCAAATGCAGTTTTATTTAAAATATTTCTTCGAAATACACCACAAGGAATGCAAGCACTTTTAAAAAGATGAAAGCTATCGTCTAAGTTAAAATCAACTTCTTTTTTAAAAGATTTTTGAATCAACTTAATTCCAAGTTCTTCTGCATTAGTTATAGCTGAATCAATACCTTGTTGCCGATACCCTTTAATACCTTCATCTACAGAAATGGCAGTTAATTTAAAGTCAATATCGTTAAAGTCACTATTTTGAAAATTAGCTAATGCGTATAATGTTAAAACACTATCTTTTCCACCAGAAAGAGCTATAGCTATATTATCATCATTTTCAATGAGTTTATAATCAACAATAAGTTTTTCAATACGTGAAAAAATCTTTTTATTAAAATCATCTTTCTTTAAAACTGTCATTAAACCACAATTTAAATGATATTAATCAATTTTTATATGAACAATCCTATTTTATATGATATTAATCAATTTTTATATGAACAATCCTATTTTATATGATATTAACCAATTTTTATATGAACAACCCTATTTTATATGATATTAACCAATTTTTATATGAACAACCCTATTTTATATGATATTAACCAATTTTTATATGAACAACCCTATTTTATATGATATTATTCATTATTTAAAGAATTTTTCAATTTTAAAGTTTTATCTAAAACATTAGAGCATAAATAATCATTATTAATATATTTATCATAAACAGCTAATCGTTCTTTAAGTTTTAAACCTGCATCTAAGGTTAAATTCCCCATATATTCAATTTCTGGCCATGGAGATTCTGGATTTACATAATCTTTGCTTATTGGAGATATTCCTCCCCAATCATCAGCACCACAAAGTAGGAATATCTGATTAGTTTCATGATTTAAGTTTGGAGGAACTTGAATAGAAATGTCATCAAATAGGAGTTTACTTGCAGAAACTGTTCTAATCATGTCTAAAACCGAAGGTTCTGGATTATTTTCCATTGGAATACCTGGTTTGGATCTAAAATTTTGGATAATAATCTCTTGAATGTGACCATATTTATCATGAAGATTTTTAATAGTTAATAAAGAATCAGCTATTTCATCTTTTGTTTCTCCAATCCCAATAAGAATTCCTGTAGTGTAGGGAATTTTTAACTTTCCAGCATTAGCTATTGTTTCAATTCTAAGGATAGGGTCTTTTCCAGGACTGTTTATGTGAGCTTCAGTTGTTCTGAGTCTCGAGGAAGAGTTTTCTAACATCATCCCCATAGATCCATTTACTTCTTTTAGCTTTTTCATATCCTCATAAGACAATACTCCCGCATTTGTATGGGGAAGGAGATTAGTTTCATTTAATGTAGATTCACATATATCATAAACATATTCACTCATAGATTCAAAGCCTTTCTGATATAAAGCAGCTTTTACTATATCTTCTTCATCAGCTTGCTCACCAAATGTAAACAATGCCTCTTTACACCCATATTTTTCTGCAATATTAAGCTGATGGATTATTTCTTCTTTATTCTTTAAAATGATCGCATTAGGGTCATTTGAATCCTTTTTAAATGTGCAATAACCACAGGTGTTTCTACAAATTTCAGTTAAAGGAATAAAAATATTTTTAGAATAAGTAATAGAATTATCATTCCTTTTGGAGTTAGCTAAAGACATTAAATAAGTAATATCCTCATTTTCTACATTGAGAAAAGTTATAATATCTTCTTTAGTTAAATTTCCTTTTTTTATTTTAGAATAATCAATGTCAGAAACTAAACCCATTTTACCACAATTCGATTATATTATTTACTATGAAAAATATTTAAAAAATCTATCAATTTTATAAAAATTAAAAAAAATAATTAAATTTAATATAATAAATAACCATGAAAAATAATTAAATTTAATATAAAAATAACCATAAAAAAAATAGAAAAATGATTAGAGGCTTCGTCCCTCTTGTTCATCATCAGAAACAACAACTTCTATGAAAACTGGTCCCATATCTGTTTTGTCTTTATAAATAACCACAAATATTCCAGTGTGAACTAAAATCATTAACTTAAATTTCACAAAAACATTTTGAGATTCTAAATCTTTTGTCATCCGCATAATTCCATTAGAATCCGTGTCAGTTTTAATTGAAACAGTAGCTCTAATTTGTTCATCCATTCTATTAATAAGTTTTCCTGCTTCATCTGAAACAACATTAATTTCAGTTCCTTGAAGAAGTTTTTTTAATTCTTCTAATTTTCCTTCAATTTCAGCAATAGGGATATCAACTGAAGATATTCCTCTAACAATTAAAATTCTTTCAGTATCTAAAGCAGGTCTTGATCCTTCAAAGGCTTCAAAAAAGCTCATTACTTGTCCTGCAATCTTATGTAGTTTAACCATGATAATCACTATTTTTATTTACTATCATTAATTTCTCCTTTTAATTCACCTAAAGTTGCAATTTTCTCTGCAAAAGCATTGTGTCTATGAATACTTTCTTCATTAACTTGGCGAACTGTAACTAATGTATCATCTGGGAGATATGAATAATTTTGAATGATTTTTTCAACCATATTTCTTACACAATCTTCAACAAAACCTGGATTATTGTGAGCTTCCATTACAATAGCATTTTCATCAGGTCTTTTAAGCAATTCACAAACAGAAGAACTCATTGAATCTTCAATAATTTGAATTATATCTTCTCCACGAACAGTATGGTGCTCAGGAACTTCTATTATTACAGTTCCAATACCTCGCTGATTGTGAGAAGCAAAGGTTACAGTATCAACAACTTTTTGCGTGGTTTCTTCATCTAAAAACTCTAATAGTTTAGCTCTATCAGCTTCCATAACCGACTCTTGTGCACAAGGACAAACAGTCATTCCAATTACTTCAGCACCAATACTTTTACGTATTTTTACTTTTCCTTCTTCCCTATACCCTATAGCTTTAGCTACAATCTTAGTCATTTCTTGAGTACTGTTTTCAGTAACTGGTGATTTTTTTACAAACATAAAATCACTAATCATTCTTACTTCAGCCATTTTAGCATATTTGTGCTTTTCCATCATTGTTTTAACAATTTCAGCACATAATGATTCTACTTCAACAGAACTTTTAGTAACAACTTCTTCTACAACTTCACTAATAGCTTCAGGACTTCGAGACATATGAATGCCTCTTTGATCACTTGGAAGATCTACAAAAGCATCAAATGTGGGAATGAGAACTATAGGTCTTTTTTGACCCCTTTCGATTTTCAAAAGCTTTTTTACACCTGTGACTCCCACTCGAGTTAAGTGGACTGGGATTCTAGGCATGTTATCTTGTGTATCTGGGAAACAAACAACCAATGGTAACACCACAGTGGATAAATCATTTATAATTTATATTTATATTTAATTTATTTTATTAATAATTTATAAATAATAATTCTATATAATTTTTTTATAATATAATAATTCTATATAATTTTTTATAAATAATAATTCTATATAATTTTTTTATAAATAATATTTTATTAATAAAATTTTAAGTAATTAATATTATACTAATAATCATTATAAAAGTATCTAAAAAATTATTAATAGTAAAAAAATAATTTTTGTTAAAATTGTTATAATTAAAAATAAAAGTAGAAATAAATAATTATAATTAATAATAAGAAATAAAAAAAGAATATTTAATATAATATTAAAATATATAATATAATATAGAAAAATAAATACTAATATAAAACAAAATAAAAAAATAAATACTAATATAAAACAAAATAAAAAAATAAATACTAATATAAAACAAAATAAAAAAATAAATACTGATATAAAACAAAATAGAAATCATAGAAATTTTAATAAATTTTTACATCAGTAACTGTATGAACAACCCCTGGAGAATATTTTTTTATTATTCTATTGCTTAATACTTCAACTTCCCTACCATTTGCAGCTTTTTTTATTCTATTAATTGGTCGTGTATTCATCAATTTTTCAGGGACAGTTTCATGATAATGAATTATTCCTTCTGGTTTTAAACATTCCATAGCTGAATCTAAAAACTCATGAGTAGTTTTTACATAACCCATTATAATACGATCAGCAGATAGCTTAGGAGCTACTTCAGCAGAGTCTCCAAGAATAGCTTCCATAATATTACAATTATCCTCATTTTTCGAGGATTTATTATTGATTTTATTTAGAGATATATTCTCATTTAAATAATGATATGAATCTGGATTGATTTCAATGGCAAATACGTGCCCTACATTAGAATATTTAGCTATAGGTATGGAAAAGTATCCAATCCCTGCAAACATGTCTACAACAATTTCATTATCTTGAACAAGATTAGCTATTCTCATTCTTTCTGTTGTATTTCCTTTAGACCACATTATTTTAGTTATATCCAATTTAAAAAAGCAACCATTTTCCTTATGAATAGTTTCTGTTTTATCACCAATTAATAAATCAATATTAGGTTTTCTCATCTGCCCTGTGATATTGTTGATTTTAGCTATTGTATCAACATTATGAATAGATAAAAGCTCATCCAATCTTCCAGCATACTCTTTTTGAAGATTTTCATCAATTATAAGAATATTCCCTATTTTTTTCCATTTCATAGTATCATTATTTTATAAATAATTATATATTTTTAATATATTTAAAATTATAAATTTTGAAAAATCATGAAATTTAAAAAATAGAAATTTAAAAAAAAATATGGGATAATAAAAATTAAATATATCCCTAAAAATTTTTCATTATTATTTTTTAGGACTAAATAGTCCTAAAATACTTAACAATACTAATAATATCATAACTATTGGTATCCCTGTATTTTTCATAGCTATGTTAGCTGAAGAAATCTTACTTTTGCTTTGTGGATTTTCATCGTAAGGGTCATTGATTATTGGATTATCAGGGTCTTCATCCGGAACATTTTTAGGTGTTTCCTGTCTGTGAATTACAGTATTTTCACTATTTTCATCAATTTCTGCTTCAGGAACTAGAACTTTAAATTCATGATTCTCACCATCCCCAAGAATTGTCATTGTAGCTATTCCATTAACATCAGTATATTGGCGTCCTATGTTTTTTCCATCCATGTAAAAATCAACAGGATAATTAAATACTGGTTTTCCTTCATCATCAGTTACATTAGCTGTGATTGTAATAGATCCATCGGGATTATCTTTAACACTAATATTAACGAATATTTTACCTTTAGTCACAGCAAATATTGTACTATTTTCACTAGGATTATAGCTTCCATCACCATTAAATTTAGCTATAATGGTTATATTTCCTACATGGGTAGGAGTATAACTTACAGTCCAACGACCTATACTATCAGTCATTACATTAGAAGTTTTACCATCAACAGTAACAGTAATATTAGCTTTAGATATAGAATTACCATTTTTATCATATAAAACTCCAGTGATATTAATAGGATTCCCTTGGCTAGATGTAGCTGGAATCTTAACAGTATCTTGAACTATGATTGTGGTATTGGTGTCAATTTTTATTAGACCTTCAAGGGTTTTCACCTGATTATCAGTTACAAAAGTATATAGGATATGTCCACTAGCTTTTACAGTAACATCGAATGTATTATTAAATCTTGCATCTATAAAAGATACAATTCCATTTGTAACATTAGTATAAACATCTGTAGTGAAGTAGGGTAACAAACTGTTATCTACATCCTCTCCAGTATTTAATACAAATGAGTATTGGAATTTGACAGTACCATTAGAAAACAATGAACTCAAATTAAGAACATCCATGACATAATAATTATTAAGCACTGGACCAATGATTTTATCCATATCTGGGTTATTAATACCCCACCAATTAAAATCAGCATTAATATCATTATTAGTAAATAAATCATAACCGGTATTGTTTAAAATTCTATTATAATTAATTACTAAATCTGAATTAGATAATCTAGTGTAAACATCATCAGAAGGATATGAATATACATAAATGGTATTGGAATTATTTATAAAATTACAGCCCAAAATAAACAAATTAACATAATCTTCATTGTAAATTGCTCCTCCATCATCTGCAGTATTTTTTGTGAAATTTGAATCAATAATAATAAAATCACCACCATGATAACTAGCAATTCCTCCACCAAAATAGTCTGCAGAGTTGTTTTGGAAAATTGAGTTAATGATAGTAACATTAACAGCATTATTATAAATTGCTCCACCCTCCATTGCGCTGTTATTTGCGAAACTTGTGTTATTTATGAAAAGGTTATATCCATATTCATTGTAACTTATTCCTTCAGCAAATGCTCTTTCTGGTGGATTGGGTTTAATTGGTTTAATAGAGTAATAGTTGTAAATTGCTCCCCCATGAATGATTGCAGAATTGTTTATGAACTTTGAGTTATCTATGGTACAGTTAGCACTACCCCCAATGTAGATTGCTCCACCATAAGTTGCGCTATTATTTGTGAAGTTTGAACTATGTATGATAAGTTTACCTATACTAGTATCTCGTTTATAGATTGCTCCACCAATTTCTGCACTGTTATTTAAGAAACTTGAGTTATTAATAATAAGATTATTATTTGAACTACTGATTACTCCACCACTATAAGATGCACTATTATTCATAAAATTTGAGTTAACTATAGTACAGTCATCATATAAACTAATGATTACTCCACCACTATAAGATGCACTATTATTCATAAAATTTGAGTTAACTATAGTACAGTCATTATATGAGCTACTGATTACTCCACCAGATTCTGCGGAGTTGTTTGTGAAATTTGTATTATTAATAATAAAGTTAGGCGTATATTCAATGTGGATTGCTCCACCATCATAAATTGCAGAATTGTTTATGAAATTGGAGTTATCTATGCTAAAATTATCATCAAATCTATTGAAAATTGCCCCACCTAATAATGCAGTATTGTTTATGAAATTTGAGTTGTTTATGATAAAGCTATCACCATATTCATTGTATATTGCTCCTCCAAAATCAGTTACAAAGTTGTTTGTGAAGATACAGTTTATAACTGTTATATTTGTTCGGTCATGAATATTATGGATTGCTCCACCATTATTAGTATATCCATTTGTGAATGTTATGTTTTCAAAAACTACATTTAAATTCATGTCATTTATTGCGAATATGTAATTTATTCCCTGTGCATCAATAATAACATTTTCTGGAAGATTATTACCTTTGATTGTTACACTTTGATTAATAAGTATTCCAGTATTGTTAGAACCTGTGTAATTTCCAGCTCCTAATATTAAAATACCATCATCAAGTCCAGCATCATTTATACCTTTAGCTATACCTCCATCGGTAGTATTAGTAATAGAGGTTTCTGCAGATACAAATTGTAAACTTAATGCAACTAATATTACAATCCCCATAATCACTATGGCGGAGTATATGTTTTTATTTTTCATTATCATATATTTTCACCTCCTTTTATAATGAAAGGTTTATTATCTCCATTACTCTTTTTTCCTATTTAAAAAAAAAGTTTATAGAAGATTGAAAATTGACTAATAAAATAGAGATAAATCTGTTTAAGATAGATGATTTTCTCAATACATTTTTTATTAATCAGAAAAAACCCTAAAAAGATACCATACCAAATATTCGTTTTAGTAAAAAAATTATCAAAAAAAATATGTCCTCTTGTTATTAGCATTATTATTTTGAAGACAGCATTTTTATTAAAAAGAGATTTTTCTCATCAATAAAAAAAAGTTTTTGGCGCAATTTTATAATTTTTCTTGTTATATTATTACGATTTTGTGCTTGTTTTACTATTTTTAAAGCAATAACTCGATTTTTTATATGATTTAAATGCTTGAATTATGAAGATTATATAGTTTCTATATATATTATGATAATCATGATATTGTTACAATTTATACTAACTGTTATATAAAGTATATAATTTTCAAAACGAACATTCTTTCAATTAATTGTTAATAATTAATTTTTGAAAAAAGTAATAATAATCTAATTTATTACTTATTTTAGTGTAAATATTCTTATTTTAAAAAATATTTAATATTAATTATTTGTATAAAAAATTAATAATGAATAAGTGAGAATAAGAAAGTTAGAATAACTAAAACAAAAAAAGGTAAAATAACTAAAACAAAAAAAGCTAAAATAACAAAAACAAAAAAAAAGCTAAAATAACTAAAATAAAAAAAGCTAAAATAACTAAAACAAAAAAAGCTAAAATAACTAAAACAAAAAAAGTTAGAATAATTAAAATTTACTTATTTTATATATTAACTAATAAATAGTATAAAATTAAAAATCATTGTATCAAATATATACAATATATTACTTTAAATACTATATAATTATAAACATTTAATTAATCATATAATTTAAAAATTTAATATTTTTTTAAAAAAATCAAAAATAATAGAAAAGATTATATATAAAAAAATATATATTAAACTTGTTTATGTTTAACCACTAAACAATTATGCTATTTTATATTGTTTATTTTAATTAATCAAAATTTTAGTATTTACTATTAATAATCATTTTTAAACTAAATAATTTTAAATACCGTTCAATGAAGCTTTAAAAAGCAAAAATATTCTAAAAAATTATTTATATGTTGTAAAGAATAGGATATTTACTATATTATTAAAGCTATTATAGACTTCAATTAGGCAATATTAATATATAAATTTAATTAATAATAAATAAATTAAATTATTAAAAAATAAATATAATTTATGAATAAACTATATCATATTGTTCAATTAGAAAAAATAATAAATTATATCATTTAATCTAGACAAAATAAGTAAATTGATTATATATTCACCTAATTAAAGATTAAATTGCTTGGTTAATTAATTAACATTATTAAATTTAACATATAAAGATATATCAAAAAATTTAAGATTTATCTTTTTAATTTTATATTATTATTACGAGGTGTTATTTTATGACTAATAAAAAAACATTAGATACATTAGAAGGTACCACTACTGTAGGTATCACATGTGAAGACGGAGTAGTCTTTGCAAGCGAAAGAAGAGCTAGTATGGGAAATTTAGTAGCTCATAAAGTTGCAGAAAAAATATTCAAAATCGACGATCACATTGTAGCCACAATAGCTGGTTCTGTAGCAGATGCTCAAAGTTTAATGAAAGTAATAAGTGCTGAAGTATCTTTATACAAAATGAGAAATGGAGAAAATATCAGTATTGAATCAGCTTCTGCATTAGCTTCTAACATATTACATTCCTCTCCCTTATATGTTCAAACATTACTTGGAGGAATAGATGAAACTGGAGCTTCAATTTATTCTCTTGATCCAGCTGGAGGTATGATTAAAGATTCATTTATATCTACTGGTTCTGGTTCTACATTTTCTTATGGTGTCCTTGAAGACAGAGTAAAAGAAGGTATTACTGTAGAAGAAGGAATTGATGTAGCTATAAGAGCTATAAGAGCAGCTATGGAACGTGACACTTTCTCTGGAAACGGTATATTACTAGCTACTGTTACAGACAAAGGATATGAAATGTTATCAAAAGAAGTAATTGATGCAAAATTAAAAGAAATAAGCTAAATTAATCATGTTATTGCCTAAATTAAATTAGGTTACTAACTAAATTAATCAAATATTAGCTAATTTTTAATTTTATAATAAAATTTTTTCAATTTTCGTATATTAATTTTTAACATTAAATGCAAAAAAGAACTATAAATATTATATGTGTATTTAAAAGGTAAAAAAATTGTTTTAAAAAACAATCCCCCTTTTATACACTTATTTTTCGAAGTGATGATATGGCTTCAGAGATTTTAGAAGAAATCAAAAAAAGAATCTTAGAAAGGTTACCTGAAAGAGTTCAAGTTGCTAAAGTAGAGTTTGAAGGACCAGAAGTTGTTATTTATACAAAAAATCCAGAAATAATAACTGAAAATGGGGACTTAATACGTAATTTAGCTAAAGAAGTGAGAAAAAGAATAATCATTAGATCTGATAAATCTGTACTCTTAGACCGTGACAAAACAATCGATAAAATTCATGAAATTGTACCAGAAGAAGCAAAAATTACAGATATTGATTTTGATGAAGTTACCTGTGAAGTCTTAATTGAAGCTAAAAAACCAGGCCTTGTTATTGGAAAATATGGAGTAACTTCAAGAAAAATTGTTAAAAATACTGGTTGGGCACCTAAAATATTGAGAACTCCCCCAATATCTTCTGAAATAATTGAAAGTGTAAGAAGAACCCTTAAAAATAACAGTAAAGAGAGAAAAAAAATATTACAAAATCTTGGTGCAAGAATCCATCAAGGTTCAAAATATGAAAATGAATGGGCAAGATTAACTTCAATGGGAGGATTTAGAGAAGTTGGTAGATCATGTATGCTTCTTCAGACTCCAAATAGTAGAGTAATGCTTGATTGCGGAGTTAACGTTGCAGGAGATGAAAAAAGTGCATATCCTTTCCTAAATGTTCCAGAATTTTCTTTAGCTGATTTAGATGCAGTTATAGTATCACATGCTCACTTAGATCACACTGGCTTTTTACCTTATCTTTACCACTATGGTTATGAAGGACCAATATACTGTACCACTCCAACTAGAGATTTAATGACCCTTCTTCAACTTGACCATATAGATATTGCTCACAGAGAAGATGATCCTCTTCCATTTAATACAAAACATGTTCATAAAAGTATAAAACATACTATAACTCTTGATTATGGAGAAGTTACAGATATTTCACCAGATATTCGATTAACATTACATAATGCAGGACATATTCTTGGTTCAGCTATGGCTCATATGCATATAGGTGATGGACAACATAATATGGTTTATACAGGAGACTTTAAATATGAACGAAGTCGTCTCTTAGAACCTGCTACCGCACGTTTTCCAAGAGTAGAAACTGTAGTTATGGAAAGTACCTATGGTGGTCATGAAGATGTTCAACCTTCCAGAAACAATGCTGAGAAGGAAATGATGAAAACTATCTACAAAACCTTAAATAGAGGTGGAAAAGTTCTTATTCCTGTTTTCGCTGTGGGAAGAGCACAAGAACTTATGATTGTATTAGAAGAGTATATGCGTCATGGTCAAATTGAGGAAGTGCCAATTTATATTGATGGGATGATATGGGAAGCTACAGCTATTCATACCGCAAGACCAGAATATTTAAGTAAAGATTTAAGAGATCAAATATTCCACATGGGAAGAAATCCTTTTATTTCAGAAGCATTCCATAAAGTTCAAAATATAAATGAACGAAAAGATATTGTAGAAGGAGAACCATGTATTATTCTCTCAACTTCTGGTATGTTAACTGGTGGAAACTCAGTTGAATACTTTAAATGGTTAAGTGAAGATGAAAAAAGCACCCTTATTTTCGTAGGATATCAATCTGAAGGTTCTCTTGGAAGAAGAATACAAAAAGGTTGGAAAGAAATCCCACTTAAAGAAGAAGGAAAAACCAATGTTTACAATGTAAAAATGGAAATAAAAACAATTGAAGGATTTAGTGGACATTCCAATAGACGTCAATTAATGGAATATGTGAAAAAGCTCTCTCCAAGACCAGAAAAAGTTATAATGTGCCATGGAGATGCTTATAAAACTATGGATCTTGCTTCTAGTGTCCATAGAAGTTATAAGATTGAGACTAAAACTCCACTTAATTTAGAATCAGTTAGAATTCAATAAAGAAAGATATTTTTTTTATTGAACCTACTATTCCTTTTATTAAGTCTAAATATTCTTTTTTAAGTCCAATATTCCTTTTTATAAAACTTAATACTCATTTTATTAAGTCCAAATGTTCATTTTTAAGTTCAGTATTCCTTTTTTAAACCCAATATTCCTTTTTTAAACCTAATACTCCTTTTATTAAGTCTAAATATTTTATTTTAGTTCAAATATTCTTTTTTAAGTCCAATATTCCTTTTATTAATTTAAATATAATTAATATGTTTAAATTATTTTAATTAATTTTTTTATTAAATTAAATATAATTGATAATTTAATGAAATATTTAAATATTTATAAAGTTATATAAAATTATAATATACCTTTATGAAAAATTATAATATATTTTTATAAAAGAATTAAATTATCTTTATGAAAAATTATAATACATTTTTATAAAAGAATTAAAAAAAATATATAATAAAATTATATAATGAAAAAAAATATAATTAAAATTAATAAATAAAAAAATATATAATTAAATTAATAAAATAAAAAATTATATATAATTAAATTTATTTTAAAGAAATATGGTGAGTAAATGGTTACTTATTCAGATTCTGGTGTTGATATAGACCTTGAAGAAGTCACAGTTAGTAAATTAGCTGAAAAATTGAAACCAACCTTAAAATACCAAGACATTATAACTGAAAGTGGGCACTTTGCAGCTTTAGTTAAAATGGGCGATCGTGGAATCGCAATGAGTACTGATGGTGTTGGAAGTAAAATATTAATAGCTAAAATGATGGAAAAATATGATACTGTAGGAATTGATTGTATAGCTATGGTAGTAAACGATATTCTCTGTGTTGGTGCTGAACCAATAGCTTTAGTTGATTATTTAGCTGTAGAAAATCCCGATCCTGAAGTAGCAGAACAAATAGCTGAAGGTCTTGCAAAAGGTGCTGAAATTTCAAACATAGCTATTATTGGAGGAGAAACTGCTTCACTTCCAGAAATAGTCCGTGACTTTGATTTAGCAGGAACTGGAATTGGATTCGTTGATATTGATAAAATAATCACTGGAGAAAATATATCTGAAGGTGATGTTTTAATTGGTCTTGGAAGTAGTGGTATCCATAGTAATGGTTTAAGTTTAGCTAGAAAGGCACTGCTTGAAAATAACAAGTTTAATGTCAATGACACTCTCCCTAATGATTCTACAACAACTATTGGTGAAGAACTCCTTAAACCAACTGAAATATATGTGAAACCTATTGTTAAGCTACTAAAAGAAAATTTAAATATAAAAGGTTTAGCTCATATAACTGGTGGGGGATTTACAAACCTTAAAAGACTTAAAAAAGGTATTGGGTTTGATGTTGATAATCTTCCTGAACCTCAAGAAATATTCAAGCTAATTTATAATCAGGACGTAACTTTAGAAGAAATGTATAAAGTTTTCAATATGGGAGTTGGCTTTGTTGTAATTGCTCCAGAAGAAGAAAGCGAAGAAATTATTGATATTTTAAACAAAGACTGTGAAGCTTGTAAAATTGGAAAAGTGACTTCTAATCCAGATAAAGTAATTGTTACTACATTTGAAAATACTAAGATTGAATATTAAATATAAATATTATCTAAATTTTAAATACTATTGGTTGAAAGGTGTGTTCATGAAAATAACAGCTAAAAATGAAAAATCACTGATTTTAAAGATTTTGAATAAATTAGGTTTAAATGATGAATATGCTGAAATTGTAGCTGATGCTACTTTAGATGCAGATTTAAAAGGTTTTACTTCCCATGGGATAGGAAGATTCCCACAGTATATTCATGGAATTGAAAAAGGAAATATTAATATTAATCATGAAATAGATATTGAAAGAGAAACTGAAGCTATAGCTTTAATAAATGGTAATCATACCTTTGGCCAAGTAGTTGCTTATAAAGCTATGATGTTAGCTATTGAAAAAGCTAAAAAAGTAGGAATTGCAGCAGTAGGAACACATGATTCGAATCATTTTGGAGCTACAGGGTATTATTCTGATTTAGCTATGAAAAATGATGTTATTGGAATCGTTACGGCAAACACTGAACCTGCAATAGCCCCTATGGGTACTAAAAAACCTTTAATAGGAACTAATCCTATAGCTATAGGAATTCCTGCAAAAGATACTTATATTGCAGTAGATATGGCAACTTCTGCTTCTGCTCGAGGAAAATTATTAGAAGCTAAAAGAAAAGGAGAGGAAATTCCTGAAAATACCGCTTTAGATAAAGACGGAAATCCTACAACAGACCCTTGTGAAGCCCTTGAAGGTTCTATATTGCCTTTTGGTGGTTACAAAGGTTATGCATTAGCTTTTATGATTGAACTCATGACTGGTCCTTTAGTAAATGCATCAATGGGAGCAGGTGTTTGTGGAACAGCTGATCACTCCAAACTTTGTACTAAAGGAGACTTATTCATAGCTATAGACCCTTCAAAATTTGTAGATATGGATAAATTTAAAGGAGAAACAGAAGATTTTATTAAAGAAGTCCGTGCAAGTGGAGATACAATTGTTCCAGGAGATCTCGAAGTTAAAAAGATGGCAGAACATGAAAAATATGGATTAAAAGTTGATGAAAAACTTTATCATAATCTAAAAGAAATCTGTGATAAATTAAATATCGATGTTGATGAATATATTAATCAATAGATTCCTAAAATTAATATTTAAATTATATCTAAGTTTTTTATTACTTTTTCATTACTTTTTTTTATTTTGCTTTATTTTTTATTAATTATTTAATTTTAATTTAAAATTTATTGTTTAAAAATAAATTATTTTAAAATTTAAATATAGTATATAATTCAATACTTTCTTTAAAGTATAATATAAATATAAAATATAATTCTATATATAAAAAAATATTATAAAAAAATATTATAAAAAAATATTATAAAAAAAATATTATAAAAAAAATAATTTTATAAAAAAATATTATAAAAAAAATAATTTTATAAAAAAATATTATAAAAAAATATTATAAAAAAATATTATAAAAAAATATTATAAAAAAATAAAAAAATTATCCAACAAGAGGTTATCCATTGGACAGTAGCGAAGCAATTTATCAAGGAATAAAATCAGCAGGAATTGATTTCATAGTTAGTGTTCCTTGTATTAATCTAGGAAAACTCCTTGAAATTGTAGAAAAAGACCCTGAAATAAAGCACGTTCCAGTCACCAGAGAAGAAGAAGGAATTGGAATATGTGCTGGTGCTTACCTTGGAGGTAGGAAAACTGCAATTTTAATGCAAAATTCAGGTTTAGGTAACTGTGTAAATGCACTTGGATCTCTTTATCAATTATTCTCCTTGCCACTAGTTATGATAATGAGTCACAGAGGAACTGAAGGAGAACCTATAATTGGACAAGTTCCAATGGGAAAAGCTACTCCCAAGGTTTTAAAAGCTATGGAATTAAAATATTTTAATCCAAAAACTCCTAAAGAAGCTAGAGTAATTGTAGCTAATTCTTGGGAAAAATCAGTGCAAAAAGAGTCACCTGTTTCAATATTGTTAGATATTAGCTATTGGTAGAAATAATAATTTAAAGATGATATTATGAACAAATTAGATATTTCCTCATTAATAAAAGCATATGGCGCTTATTTAAAAGCATTACATTATGCATTAAACATAGAAACAGAACCCTCAGATAAAATATATGAAAAAGAAATTGTGGCTAATGCACTAATACACCATTTTGAAATTGCCTATGAACTTTCATGGAAAATGATGAAAAGGTATATAGAAATGGAAGATAGTGATACAAAAATATTAACAAAGAGGGATTTATTCAGAATTGCTGGTGAAAAAGGATTAATAGATAATTTTTACAAATGGGTGAATTTTCATAGTGCAAGAAACAAGACATCCCATACATATAATGAAGATACTGCAAAAGAATTATATGCAGTTGCAAAAGAGTTTGAACCTTATATGGAAGATTTGATTTCTAAATTAGAAGAACGAATAGAATATGATGAAAAAATAGAAAATTCTATGAGGAATCCTAAATGATCCATATACAAAAAAAGGAAATGGAAATAATTTTAGATATTTTAAATAACCATGCTGAAGATTGCAAAGTATTAGCTTTTGGTTCAAGATTAACTGAAAATTACAAACCTTTTTCAGATTTAGATTTAGCTTTCATTTGTAAAAGTGAATTAGGTCTAGATAGGATATCAAAATTAGAATACGAATTTTCAAAATCGGATTTACCCTACAGAATAGATATTATCAACTACAAAAAAGTTTCAAAAGAGTTTCAAAAGATAATTGATGCTAATAATGAAAAGATACATAGGTAAAATTATAATATTATTAAGGAATTGAAAATATGGAACGTTTTGATGGAATAAAAGACATAATGAAATACATCAATGATGAAATCATAATTTGTAATATAGGATTTCCATCAAGAGAACTCTATCAAATAAAAGATAGAGCTAAAAACTTTTATATGCTTGGTTCAATGGGTCTTGCTTCATCTATTGGCCTAGGATTAGCTATGGCTAAAGAAAAGAATTATGATGAAAATAAGAACAACTCTGAAAAAGTTATTGTTTTTGATGGAGATGGATCTGTTTTAATGAATATGGGAACTCTGGTTACAATATTTAATCAAAACCCAAAAAATCTTATTTTAATAGTTTTTGATAATGGATGTTATGGATCTACTGGAAATCAATGCACCTATGCAGAAAATATGAATCTCGAAGATGTAGCTAAAAGTATAGGTTTTAAAAATTGTTATAACTACAAAGATATTGATTTTAAAGAGATTTTAGCTAAAGAACAAGAAAATTCTATCTTTATTCATTATAAAATCCAACCAGGAAATGCAGATTCTCCAATAATCGATATGTCTCCTGATGAAATAAGAGATAGATTTGTGGATGCTATAAAATTGAATATCAAATAAATCGTTATTAAAGTATTAATGTAAAAGAAAATTCCTCGATAATGTTCTATAATCGCTATTAGACTAATAAATATATTCCTCATTATTGAACATTTCATCTCCAATATTTTTTAATGTGATTTTATTAGCCATTACAGCATCTGCACATAACAACATATTCTCCACACCTAATGCTGCACCATTAATACCCGTAGTTCGCATTATATTTTCTAACCTCTCTTGGAATCGTCCGATAAATTTTCCTGAAACAAAAAGATAATAAAAAATTGAAATATTATCCTCAAAATTAAGCCACCAACTATTTGAATTAATATCCAGATCTCTAACTTGATTTTCATGCAAATATCTTTTCATTTCATCTGCTTGGTTAATCGGGAGGTTATATCCGGGATTGTAAGCTTTTGTATCTACAACCACACCATAGTTTTCTTTCAGTTCAGTTGTATAAATTAAACCATCAGGTTCTCTAGATCCTCCTAAATGCATACCTTCAAAACCAAAAATCTTTATAAAAAGTTCAATTGTCTTAATTTCAAAGATTTTATTTTGGCTACCATCATATGCTAAATCAACTAAAGACAAGTACTCATGTGGCAAAAATTCTAATTTTTCTCTTAATTTATCTTTTGTTTTTTCCAAAGGGGATTCTGTTAATTCTTGATTAGGTATCAAAATCGAAAAATCCGAAATATAATCATTGCAAATATACTTTTCACCTATATTATCAATTTCAATCCCTATATTAATAATTCCTTTTATATCATCAGATATTGTTCCAATTGAGCAATTGATATTATTATCGACCAAATATTTTTGAATATCTTCTAAAAAGACTTTTTTTTTATTTTCCAAAAGAAATTTTAATATTAATGATCTTCTAATTCTAAGATAATTTTTATTTTTTTCTTTTGTAGAAAATAATTCCCAATAAACATTTTTAACTATTCTTTTATGCCTACTATTTCCTTTAGAATTATTTAATTCTCTCAATCCATATCCTGTTATCATGTAAGCTTGATTAATCTTGTCAATATATGTTTTTTCACCACGAACAACAGATATTTTTTTAGGAATCTTTTCAACAAGCCCTAATTTTTCAAGCCACCCTGCTATCATTCTAGCATATTTATCTGATGAACCTTCCCAATTAGCTCGAATCTTTTTCTTATTTTTAGGATTTTTTGCATTAACTAATTCTACAATCAACAAATCTTGTGGCAAACTAGTAAACCCTTTTTGTCCTACAAAACCTAATTTTTTCCCAATTTCAAACTTTGTTAAATGAGAATTTTCAATCGATAGCAATGAAAGAACTCTTATAGCTGGAGGATATGACAATATAGCATCAATTAGTTTTTCTTTAATTTCTTCAGAAATATGATTATTATAGCTTTCTGAAAGTTTTATTCCATTTTTAGTTATTTCAAAAGTATCATCCTCATAATTATACTTAATAAATCCTAATGCATGTGCCCATCTTATAAAATTATTTGCTGGCCAATCCAAGAGAAATTTCCGACTTTGACCAGGCAATGCTGCTTGAATAATTCCATTACATCTTGATTTACTTCTCGGAGTAAAAGCAGTCCCAATTAATTTTCCATATTCAATTTTCAAAGGTCTTTTATTTAATTCGGCGATAAGAACTTTTCTACCATCCATTTCATCAACAAGACTTGGAATTTTATCATCAACCAAACTCTTATGAAATTCAGAATTTTCATCAAAAATAGCAACTACATCACATAATTTTTTAAAATCAGCAGAATCTTGTACCCAACCAAAGGATCTCAGATTTCTAGATTCAGTATTTAATATTGAAATCATTGTATCGTAATTTAATAATTAACAATTAGAACTTCCTGACTATTTTTCCTTTTTGTGTTATAACATGAATTCGAATAATCATTATCTAAATATATTGTTTCATAATTCTTTGACCATTCTTTAAGAATATTATTAGAATGACCTTTATGTTCTATAACATTTGACAATGCAAATTTAATATTGGTATTATCTAAATGACTTAATAAATTCAATAATTCTTTTTCTTCTTTTTCAGTCCAGTTTTTAAATCCCCTATTGCCATCATTATAACTTCCAGTAGTGATTAAATATGGTGGATCACAATAAACAAAACTTTTATCATCTAATTTTTCATAATTTAATTCTTTAAAATCGTGATTTAAGAATTCAACATCCTTTTCATGGAGTTTATCAATAAAATTAATAAGACGAGTTTTCATATTTTTTGTAAAGCAACTTCTATTTGTTCCATGCGGACAATTAAATTTACCAGAATTATTAAATCTTATCTGATAATTAAAAGAAAAACAGATTAATACATATAAGTCTAATGGATTTCTTTCAGTACCATGATTATATTCCTTTCTAAAATCCAAAAATCCTTCTTTAGTATTCTTTTTTATATTGAATTTTTTAATAGTATCATCTATATAATTCAAAATATCTTCAATTTTATTGTTTTGGAAATATTTAAATAATTCTACTAAAGGAGTTATCTGATCATTATAAATAACTTTATCTGCATTACTATTGATGCCAACATTAAAACCCCCTCCAAAAACATCTACCATTAAAGACATTTTTTCTGGAAAATTTGCATATAATTGTGGTAATATTTTATGTTTACCTCCAATATAATTAAAAGGACATTTTAAAAAAGAATTATTATTTGGCAATACCTTTTCTGAAATATTATCTATTAAAACTGAATTAATTTTCACGACCATAGTATCCCATATATTCTCATTTATATTATTATATTAAGTCATTAATTATTTAAATAATTTGTCTTTATAAATTTTATATAATTATGATTAATTTTTTTAAAGAATAATTAATGTTCTAACATTTTTTCTCAATAAAAAATAATAATTCGTGCAAATCCTTTTTTTTCTGTTTTTGTTTACTTTTATATTTTCTATATTTAATAGGTTTTGCCATTTTAAATGTTTCTTTCTTGCCATATTTTTTAAATATCCTTTCTATTTCAGCACAACTAAGAAGACCATCAGTACTATAACTCATAACAATATATTTAAAATTAGCATTTTTTACAATATCTATTAAAGCATCCCTAACTTCATTTTTTTTGCAAAAATTGGATTTTTGGTTATCATAATCTCTCATTCCAGAAACCCCTCTAATTGTTGGGTAATCATATTTAGCAACTGTTTCGAGAATATGATAATTTGGAAGATACTGCCTATTATTGTATGGGGGATCTAAGTATAAAATATCTCCTTTAATTTCATTTATTAATTCATGGGCATCTCTATTATATACCTTATTATCTAACCCATTATTAAAAATTTCGATGTTAGTAAATTTAAAAGGTTTTAATGTTCGTTTATCCCAATGTTTTAAATATGCAGCATATACTCCACTTATATTAGAATAAAAAGGAATAGATTCTATTAAAATCATTAATAAGTAAAAATATTCCTCTTCATTAATCATTCTCTTGTTAAACCATTTTTCAATTATAATTCTTATTAAATCTATCCTTTTACCAATTTTTGGTGTGAAATACATTCTTTGTGACCCATTAGACGGAGTATAATTATTATAAATAAATAGTTCATCATATTGAATATTATATTGCCTCTGAAGGTCATCTAATGGAGTGATTTCAAAATAATTCAAGATGCTTCTTAAGTCATTTTTAGAAAATAAATTTAATTTAGAAAAATTTGGAACATTATTTAATTCTATTGTAGCTTTTTGAAGAACATATGAAAAATATAAGAAATCATTAGAAATTATTTTATAATATTTCTTAAAATATCTTGCAACAGATCCACTTCCTGAAAATAAGTCACAAAAAATTAATCCATTACTGTATTGAATATTTTCGTCAATGAAACCTTTTATTTCATTTAATAATAATATTTTATTCCCAATAAATCTCATTTTTAAACCAAATCATTAGATAGAATATAATTAAATTATAAAAATTATTTAAAAAATATCAATTTTGTATAATTAAAGTAATATAAACAATTAGTATATCTACTATTCATTAATATTAAATTTTTCTTAATACAATTTTTCAATACTAACTTTAATCAAAATTATTTTTTCCACAAATCATTACCCTAAATATGTTTCTCTTCAGGAGGGATTTTAAATTCTTCATGAAAAGAACAAGGAGTATGAATATATAAATCCCATATTCTCCATTCGGAGCCTCTTTCAGAGTAGTCTAATATCATTTTATACTTCCAATTCAGTAAGGTATTTTCTATAATAATCAAATTTTTTCAATAAAGTAATATTTACTTGTAATTTAATAATTTATATTATTATTTTATAATATTTAGATATTTTTATAATTTTTAATATAAAATAATTAAATTGAGTATATAATATTAAAAAAGATTATTTATCATTTAAAGAATTATAATAAAAGAAAATTTTTAAAACAATTATATCCAGAGTTAAAATTGTGAAAGATATGGCAATAAAAAAATTCCTCCAAAAATCAAAATAATAACTATGGTAATAAAAACTATAATCCAATTTAGGAGAGAAAATTTTTCATCCTCAGATTTATTATTAACTTCATTAATTCTATAATTAAGTCCTACTAAACTTTCGCCACAATTAGGACAAAATTCATCTTCAGAAGATACTTCTTTTCCACAATTTTCACAAAAATCATTATTATAATCATCTTCTAGAGAATAAGAACTATCATATTTTTTTATTTCTTCGGTAGTTGATTCTTCCATCTCTAAGAATTTTCCCTCATTATAATCTGTAAGAGTATTTATAATACTGATAAAATTATTTTTTTCCTTTAAAAAAATAAGTAAATTTAAAACAAAATCAAAATTTTCAATTTTCAATTTTTCATCATTTTCTATTTCTTCTTTGTATTTATTATAATAATCAATTATTGTATTTAGAAGATTAATACATAATACTAAAGTATTTAAATAAAGGGTTCTAGCATCAAGCTTTTCATAAATAGGGTTATAAGGTTCGAAGGTTTGGGCAATCACTTTCCCATAAAATGTTCTAGTTTTAGATATGATAGACTCTATTAAATTATATATCTCATCAGAATAATTAATTATTATGCTGCCAATTTCATTGTTGTTTTTCTCATTTAAAATATTAATTGCCTCAGCATATGCATCGATGATACATTGTCCTTCATCAAGATTATGTAAATCAGTAATCCAATATTCAGCTAATTCGATGAAAAATATTGATTTATAATCATTTTCATCAATAAATGTTACATCAGAATATTTACTTACATCTTTCCATCTTCTATCTTCAATAGCATCATCTAACAATGGTTTATACTTATCAATTTCTGGACTACTATCTAATCTTGTTCCACATTTTGAGCAAAAGCTAGACTCATTATTAATCTCTGTTCCACATTGACTACAATATTTCGACAAATTAATAAACCTCCATCAATTGAATTTTTTATCAATTATCTATTTATTAGCTATTTTAAACCCATTACAAATCATTATTGCAATTTTTGCACCTAAATCATCGGTGATATCAATTTCGTAAACAGACATTGTTCTACCTTTGTTTAGGCATTTTGATTTTGCAATTAGACGATTTCCTCTTGAACTTTTTAAGTAAGATATATTACATGATTGACCAAGAGTACTACCTACATCAAGCCCACATAAATCATCTAAATTAGCATGGATTGCGAAGGTGAAATCAGCAAGGGTAAAAATAGCCCCTCCATGAACAGCAACTACTGCATTTTTGTGAATATCTTTAATTTCCATACTACATTCAACAGAATCCTCAGTTACTGATTCAATGACAATTCCTATATTTTTTGCAAACTTATCTTTGGAAAAGAATTTTTTTATATTATCTATATCAATGTCCATTTTAAATCCTCTTGATTATTTAACTAAAAAAAATTTAATTATTTATAAGATTAGTATAATGAGATGAAATAAATCTTAATTTTAATATATCTATTTTTATATACATTTTTCAAATATTAAAAATATTTGCATCATTATTAAATATTACATTTAATATTCATAATAATTTTTTTAAGGCATTCATAGCTACTTTATCATCATTCCATGCTTTGAATGCTAAATCAACATATATAATAGCTTCATTCTCATCCCCAGTAGAATAAAATTGAGGTAAAGAAGTAGGCATTTTCTTTTTACCAGTCAAAAGAGGAATAACATATTCATTTGATTCAATAGCATCTTTATATAAATTTTTTATTGAATTTTTATCTTTTTTATTTTTTATGGCAAATAATAATTCTGAAAAATCCCATTGAGCACTATATTCCTCTTCAAAGAAATTTAATAAATTTTCAGCTTCTTTTAACTTATTTAATTCAAGATAAAAGCTAATTAAGATATATCTTATACCTTGATTATCATCAGGATTTAATTCTAAGATATATTCTAATTGATTAACTGCTTTTTCTTTTTGATTATCTACCCATAATAACATAGCTTGTTCCAATAGGTGCATCATAAATGGTCGAGTTTCATGCATTCCCCAAAAATAACCAGTATGTTCTTTAAAATACTCTTCACCTTTAGTAGTTTTAAATAAATCAATAGCTCTTTGGTAATCTTCAATTGTTTCTAAAGGATTAGTTTCATCAATTACATAATCTTCAAATAATTCGACATCATCTTCATCATAAAAATCAAATAAAGTAGTATTTCCATCATCTAAAAAATCACTATCTCGTTTAATGGAAGATTTTTCAGTGCTAAAGTTATCATTACTATCTAAAAGCATAGCTAATAAATCATCACCCATGTCTTTAGGAATAGAGACTGAAAGGGTAAATAATAAGAATTCCAATTTTTCTTCATCATAATTTTCACCATGTTCTTCCATAAAATCCTTTATCATTAACTGTTCTATAATTTTTTCATCTAAACCAGATTTTTCAGCGAGAATTTTTAATAAAGTGGTCTGTGAATCATCCATGTCTTCATTTAACATAGATTTAGGTGCAATAAATCCACTATCACTAACAACCATATCTTTAAAAGGATTATTATCATTCATACGTTGAGTTGAAAATTCTTCATCATAATATCCCATCTTAAACATATCTCGGATAGTTTTTGCTTTACTTGAAACTGTTGACTTTTTTGTTTTAAAATAGTCACATATTTCATCTGCAGTTACATATGGCTCAAATGATTTATCAAAGAGAAAATTTATTTGACCAATAGCATATATTACAGCACTAGCCCAAATTTCTATTTTTCCACGCTTAAAAGGAACATCATGTTTTCTTCCCATTTTTTTCACTAAATTGCTACAAATTTCAGCATATTCTTTATTGATATGTTCCTTAGAAAAAGATTCAACCATATCCAATAATTCCTTTTCCTTAACTTTAATTTCTTCATTTTTAGACATTTTATCTTCCAGGTTATCAATAATTATTAAAAGTAATATTAATTATTTCACATATTTCGCATAAAATCCATCTGTATCTGCATAAATCGCTTTAAATCCATATTTTTCTGCTTCTTTCATAGTAGCTTTTATATATTCTCTTCCCCAAGCAGTAATAGATTCTGCACATTCAGTAGAATACCATCTAAATCTTGAAAAGCCATATATTCCATACATTGTATTAGCTAAACGTTTTAAAGCATCTTGTTGAACTTTTAATATTCTTTTTTCAGTTGGATCTTTTTCTTCTTTCATCATTCCTTTTATTTTTAGCCGCTCATTTATTACATTACCTATTACAGAAGGAATAAAACCTTGAGGGTTTTTAGCAAACATATGATTATATTCTGGCACTATATTATAATTTTCATCATTTTCTTCCAACTTTTCTTTTTCGTTTAAGCAGTTAGCTATATTATATTTTTGCCCTAAGTGTTTTTGCAGAAGAACGTCGGGAGATACATTTTTTGAAATGATTATACTTGGGTAAAGGCTTCTAAAATCAAACTGAACTAGATTATTATGTAGTCCTTTTTCAGGTTCTTTAACATATCCACCAACTGCACTTTCTGAATTTCTTGAGGAAGTATTCCCCATAGGCTTATTAGGAACAATTTCATCAAATTCATAAGCTTTTCTCACTAAATACCATTCAGCTTGTTGACCAGTTGTCATACGAGTTAAATCAAAGAAAGGTTGTCCAACTATACGAGTAAGTTCCAAACTTAGGGGTAATGTTTCTTCAGCTATTTTTAAGGTAGAAACTACATCATCTAAGGAGTATTTAAAAAGATTAGTAAGCTCTTCTCCTTCATTGTCCCAAAATTGGAAAATTTTATCTCCAGGAACATCAATTTTTTCTTCTCCAAATAGTTCTAAATATACTCTTTCTAAAGTATATCTATCTAAACTAATATATCGCCTCATAACCAAATAAAGATCAATGTGAATAAGTCCTCTTAATAAAGCAGCCTTAGTAAAACCTTGGTTTACAAATTTTAATTTTGTTCCATCCATTCCCCAATCAATTTCAATACCATACTTTTTAGCTCTATCATTTAAATAAGGAAAATCGAAGTTGTCAGAATTATAGCCAACGATTATGTCAATATTATTAGTTTTTATCATTTTTATAAAAGATTTAATCATTTCTTCTTCTGTATCTACTGTTTCGACAAAATCTAAGTCTTCTCCTTTAGTTGATATAACCTTTTCCACACCAAAGTTAGTGGAAACACCAATCATGATAATTTCATCATCCTCTGAGTTTGGCATTCCATGAGGGTTATAAACTTCTAAATCAAAACTTAATATTCTAAGTTCTGGAAACTCGTTTCCTATAGTTTTCGGTGGGGAATCTAACTTCATTATTTCAAGATTTTTATCCTTAGAGCTAATAGTATCATGACTGTCGATTATCTCCCCTGAAACTTCAAGTTCTGACATTGGAAATATATCGTTATTGATGAGATATCTTCTATAAAAAGGGATATCATGTTCATAAATATTATTTACAGACTCTAAATCCCTTATTTCTTCCCTTAGCTTAGGAACATCTTGAGGATGATTAAAAGTAACTTTCAAACATTCAGTATCAATTTGAAAGTATTTTTTTGATAAAGTTTCTATTTTTTGAGGATTAAGATTTTCAATATCAATAATCGCTTGATTTATATCATTAGCTAATACATAAATATAAGGTTCAAAAGAGGTATCTAAAGCTATTATTTTCTTCTCAGAAGTTGATCCATCTTCTTTTTTTTCTTTTCCAAAAAGACGTACAACTGCTTTATCATCTTGAGTTATGTAGTCAATGTCTAAAAGTATAATATTTCTTGTTTCCATTTTAATTTCCTTGTAATCTTTATAATGATTATTTGATTTAATATATTTTTTAAAAATTTTTCATGATAAAATATGATATTATTTAATAATATATTCTATAATTTATAAAAAATATTATAAATATATAAAAATATTCAATAAAAATATATAATTTATAAAAATATTCAATAAAAATACTATATAAAAATATATAATTTATAAAAAAATTCTATAAAAATATTGTAATTTATATAAAAATTTGATGATATCTAAAAACATCAAAATTCATTTTTAATTCCAGAAGCATCTCTATGATATTTACCAAATTCATCAATTTGTTTTAACTCTTCATAGCTAAAAACAGGTCCTTCAATACATACTCTCCAACCTTTCGTGTCAAGGCAACATTGACCACAAATACCTAAAGCACATTTCATATATCTCTCCATAGAATATTGTGCAGGTATAGATTTTTCTTCAAGCAAATCAAAGATTCCTTTCATCATTAGCTCAGGCCCACAAACCACAGCCATATCATAAGAGTTAGTTTTAAGTAAATCAATGACCCTATGAGTTGCAAAACCTTTAAATCCACACGTTCCATCATCAGTACATGTGAAAACGTTTATCCCAGAATCTTCCATCTTATCTTCAAATAAAAGCTCATCTTTAGTTACAGATGCAGAAACAAGATCTACATTAGCTCCCTTCTCTTTTGCATAATATGTAAAGGCAGCTATAGGAGCCATACCTACCCCCCCACCAATAGCTATAATGTCTTTATTTTCAATTTCTGTAAAGTCAAAGCCTCGACCATATGGCCCTCTAATTCCTAGTTTATCTCCAACAGAAAGACTATGTAACTTTTCTGTAAAATTTCCAACCTTTTTAACTGTGATTCCAATTCTATTATTTTCAATATCAATTATAGAAATAGACATAGGTTTTTCACCTACTTCACCTCTGAAATTCCAAATCATTACAAACTGTCCAGGACTTGGAATCCTTTCACCTTCCATTTCATAATCAAAGATAAATGTTTTAATAGTATCAGTTTCAGAGATTATTTCCTTAATTTCTAAAATATCATAATCATTAATAGTTTTGTTCATTTAAATCCCTTATTTTTTATATAAAAACTTAATAATAATTTTATAATATAAATTTTAAATAAATTTTAAATAAATTTTAAATAAATTTTAAATAAATTTTAAATAAATTTTAAAATAATAAATTTTATAATCATTTATAACAATCAATCTTTATGAGCATAAGCTACCATTTCATCAATAGAGCTAAAAGAATTCTTTTTCATAAAATCTTCTAATCCTGAAGCTATTTTAGAAAATATTTCAACTCCTTCATACATTATAGCTGTGCCAATTTGAGTAACTGATGCACCAGCATATAAAAATTCAACAACATCTTTATAATTACTTATTCCTCCAACACCCATTATAGGAATGTTGCAATTAGAATAAACATCATAAACGCATCTAATAGCTATAGGTTTAATAGCTGGGCCAGACATTCCACCAAATTTATTTGAAAGAATAGGAGTTCTTGCATTTATATCTATTTTCATTCCAGGGCCAAGAGAATTTATTAGTGTTAATCCATCGGCTCCTCCTTTTTCGGCCGAAGTAGCTATTTCAACAAGGTTAGTTACATTGGGAGTGAGTTTAGCTATAATGGGAATATCTGTAGTTTTTGCACTATTAGAAGCTTTTACAATTTTATAAGTAAGATCAGGGTCTTGACCAATACTTGCACCACAACCACTCATAGCATGGGGGCAAGAAACATTTAACTCAATCATATCCACAAGTTCTTCAATTTCCTTAACCATAAAAGCAAATTCCTCAGGGTTTGATCCATAAATAGATGCAATAGCTACATTTTTCTCTCCACTTTTATTGTTTTTATTTATAAGCTTTAATTCTTCTTTAAAATTCTCTACTCCTGGACTGGAAAGACCAATGGCATTTATTATTCCTCCTTCAACTACAGCAGTTGTTGGATTTTTATACCCCACATTTGGTTCTTTTGAGAATGATTTTGTTACAACTCCTCCCGCTCCAGAATCTAAAACAAGATTTAAGGAAGAAGCATTGCTACCCATAACTCCTGCAGCTAATATAAGAGGATTTTCAAATTCAACTCCACAAAATTGTGTTTTTAACATAACAAATCTCCATTAAATAAGATATTTTTAATAGTTTTATGATTGAATTTATGATATTTATTATAATTTATATTTATTATATATAATTTATATTTTATTTTATAAAAAATTTATAATTAATATTTATTTTATAAAAAAATGACTATAATATTAATAATTTTATATAATATACTTATGATTATTATTATATTTAATGTAAGATTTATAATTATGTAAATTAAAGTTATATTATGGAAATATATATTACAAATTCTATTTGTGGATTTATAGCTTTTGATGAAAATTTAGACATTGTAGATTATAAACTATTTAAAGAGGAAGATATTCCCTTAAAAATCATTAAAAGTGAAAAAAATGAAATCCTTGAAGAAGAAATAGAACTGATTGAGAGTTTAATTGGAAAGTATGATAATATAAACATTGAAACTACCAATAGACCTTCCAACTATAAATCAATTATAAACGACAGTGCAACTGTTAAAAATAAGGATAAAGATGCCAACACTATTAATATTCAAATTGAAATTCCAAATAAAGGTGGAGAATACCTTAGATCAAATTTAAAAGAAATTTTAATAGATATAGGCTTTTCTAATTCAGAAGAATATAAATCAAAATTACTTGAAATCTACAATAAAATAGCTACTTTAAAAATGAAAGAATCCTCGCAAGAAGAGGATAAATTAATTATAGAAGCTATAAATTCTATTGATGAAATTGATGAATCTATTAGTAAATTAATAGAGCGAATTCGTGACTGGAACAATATTTATTTTCCTGAAATTGATATAATTCAAAATAATGAAACTTATATTAATCTAATAGCTAACAGTAAAACCAGAGAAGATTTAATAAAAAATCCTCCCGAATCAATCAAATCTAATCAAAATATTGACCTTGAAAATGGATTTAATGGTGCAGATTTAGACATTCGAGACATTGAAATGATAAATGAATTTGCAAAATCCATACAATCTCTTCAAGTAACAAGAACCAAAACAGAAGAATATATAGATAGAAAAATGGAAAAATTAGCTCCAAATTTACGAGATTTACTTGGTTCATCTCTTGCAGCTAAATTAATTGCTCATATTGGAGGAATAAAAGCTCTTGCAATGTACTCAGCAGCTACAATACAAATCATGGGTGCTGAGAAGGCATTATTCCGTCATCTTAAAACTGGAGAAAGGCCTCCAAAGCATGGACTTATTTTCCAACATCCAGAAGTTAGAACTAATCCTTGGTGGATTAGAGGAAAGATAGCTAGAACTTTAGCTTTAAAAATTACGCTGGCAGCTAGAAAGGATGTTTTTTCCAGAGATTTTGATTCCACAATATCTGAAAGTTTTAAAGAAAGGGTAAAAATAATAAAAAAGGAAAATCCATTTCCAAAAAAGACAAAAAAAAGAAGAAAAGAAGAAAAAAGTTTTGAAAAAGATAAAAAGAGAAAAAAATCAAAATATTCTAAAAAATCATCTAAATCCAAATATAAAAATAAAAAATCAAAAAAGAATAAAAGAAAGAAATGGAATTAAAACAATTGGTAAGATAATATGACTATTTATATGAAAGATGGAGAGATAGCTACTGAAAATCTTGTTCCTGGGAAAAAAGTATATGGAGAAGAGTTATTTGATGAAAAATCCCTTAAAACTCCTGATTTAAATGAAAATAATGGAGAATATGAAGGAGAAATAGATCAAATAGTTGAATATAGACTTTGGAATCCTCATCGTTCTAAATTAGCTGCAGCTTATTTAAATGGTCTTAAAAACTTGAAATTAGAAGATTATTCAAAAATTTTATATCTTGGAGCATCAACTGGAACCACTGTTTCTCATATTTCAGATATAGCTAAAGATGGACTGATTTATGCTGTAGAATTTTCACCTGTAAGTATGAGAAAATTGATTCGTTTGTGTGCAACTAGAGAAAATATCGTTCCAATTTTATCTGATGCAACTAAACCAAAGAAATATCTTAATTTAGTAGAAAAAGTAGACTTTGTTTACTGTGATGTGGCTCAAGTGAAGCAAACTGAAGCTTTTATTGATAATATTAATCTCTTTTTAAAAGAAAACTCACAAGGTATGATAATGATTAAATCAAGAAGTATTGATGTTAATCAAAAGCCACAAAAGATATTCAAACAAGAAGAAAGGAAATTGAAGGAGAAAGGATTTTCTATTGTTGAGAAGATTAAGCTTGAACCTTATGAAAAAGACCATATCTGTTTTTTAGTTGAAAAAAGTTTTTAAATTTAGTTAAAAAATCTAAAAACTACTTATCAAAAATTATTTATGTTTAAATCTGTCCTAATCTTTAATTATAAGCAATGAAAATATGTGAAGCTTATAAATAGCTAATAAAAAAAGTGCAATAAAAAAGTATTATTAAGCCATATATTGAATTTTCTCTTTTAAATGATTGAATATAAAAATTCAATATAAATTAGAAAATAATAAGTTACTATTATACTCATCACTTATAAGATTTAATTTTATGATAAATAATAGCTAACATATATTAAAAAATTCTATTTATGAAACACTATACTAAAAATATGTAAAAGAAAATTCATAGAATAAAGCACTAGTTATTATTTAAATAACCATATTATTTAAAAAAAATATTTTTTAAAAAATGAAAAAAAAGTATTACTAAAGAAACCTTTTTATACTAGTTTAGTCATATATATAATTGCTAATGCAATATAAAGAAAAGTTCTAATTTATATCCCTTGGGTAAATTCACTCTCATATACACTCCACATTGGTAAAAACTCAGGGGATTGAACTTATTCTTTGAAAATAACTATTTTTATCTGAATTTCATATTAAAATTATATATACTTGTTTTAATAATCCATAAATCTAATTTTAACATCACTTTTATTAGTATTCTAAAATTTCATTGAAAAAGTATTACTTTTATAGGTATTAAGATAATAGTAATAGCTTATTGAATATTTTAAAATAAATATAATATAATAATAACATTTTAAATAAACAGGTTCTATAAAAACTATAAAAAATAATATTATTAATTGAAAATACAAAAAAAAGTAAAAATATAATGAAATTTTAAATATAAAGTTAGAAGAAGAAAAAAATAAAATATAAAATTAAAAAATAAAATTAAAAAATAAAATATAAAATAAAAAATAAATATAAAAATAAAATATAAAAATAAAAATATAAAAAATAAATATAAAAATAAAATATAAAATAAAAATATAAAAAAAATATTATAAAAAATATTATAAAAAATATTATAAAAAATATTATAAAAATATAAAAAAAATATTATAAAAAATATTATAAAAAATATTATAAAAATATAAAAAAAATATTATAAAAAATATATTATAAAAATATAAGAAATATAGTATAAAAATATAAAAAATATATTATAAAAATTATAATGATTAAAATATATTCTAAAAAACAAAACATTAACATTCTTATCATTGAATAAAAAAAATATTAATATTTTTATCATAAATAAAAGGTGTAGATATGCCAAAAATTAAAATTCCGATTGCAAGCCCTATTATTGGAGATGAAGAGATAGAAGAAGTAGTGAAAGTATTGAAATCTGGATTTATTGCACAAGGACCTAAAGTAGCTGAATTCGAAGAAAAATTTGCAAAATTTGTTTCTGCAAAGTATGCAATAGCTACTAGTTCAGGTACAGCTGCTTTACATGTAGCTCTTCTTGCTTGTGGAATTGGAGAAGGAGATGAAGTAATTACAACACCTTTTTCTTTTGCAGCTACTGGAAATTCTATTCTTTTTACAGGAGCTAAACCAGTATTTGTAGATATTGACCCTCACACCTTCAACATAGACCCTGAAAAAATCGAAGAAGTGATAACTGACAAAACAAAAGCTATAATGCCTGTACAATTATATGGGCAGTCTGCAGAGATGGATAAAATCAGCCAAATAGCTAAAAAACATAATCTTTATGTTATTGAAGATGCTGCACAAGCTCATGGATCTATTTATAAGGATGAAAAAGTCGGAAGTATGGGAGATATGGCTTGCTTTAGCTTTTATCCAACTAAAAATATGACCACTAGTGAGGGTGGAATGATAACTACTAACGATAAAGAATTAACTGAGAAAGCTAAGATGTTAAGAGCTCATGGTGAATCAAAAAGATATGAACATAGCCTTCTTGGATATAACTTTAGAATGACTGATATATCTGCAGCTATTGGAATTGCACAATTGGAAAAGTTAGACAAATTTAATGAACAACGAATAGCTAATGCTGAATATCTTACAAAGAAATTAGAAGATATTAAAGGATTAACTACACCAAAAGTCTTAGATGATGTGAAACATGTTTATCATCAATATACCATAAAAATAGAAACTGGTAATAGAGATGATTGGGTAGAATTTCTTAATGAAAATGGCATAGGTACTGGTATTCACTACCCCATCCCAATATACAAACAAGAACTTTATATTGAATTGGGTTACGATGATGAACTTCCAGAAACTGAAAAAGCAGCAGATTCCGTTATTTCTCTCCCAGTTCATCCAAATCTAAGTGAAAAAGATTTAGATACAATTATAAAAGTTTTAAAAGAAGCATCCGCTAAATTTTGTTGATATCCTATCTTTAATTACTATATATTTAAATTTTATATAAAATAAAATAGTTATTTTTATTTTAATTTAATTTAATTGTATAAATTTTTTATATATTAAAAATCTTGATTATAATCCTATAATATATAAAAAAATATCATACCATTATTTAATAATTATATAATAAATTTATAAATCCTTAATAAATATATAATAAATTTATAAATCCTTATTAATTATATTTAAAATATATTTTTAATTTTTAAAATATACAATAAAATTCCTTTTTTAATGAAACCCAGTAAAATATTGAGATTAAAATGTTAAACAAATTAGATGAAAATAATTTAAGAGTATCTCTATCCCTTTTTATTTTATTTTTAATTATATTAGTTTCTATAGGAACCATTTCTGCAGCTGAAGTTTATAATAATAAAGATATTAATAAAAATATAGCTGAAATTAGAGATCCTATTAAAAACACAAAATATAATGAATTAATAATAGAAAAAAAACCTAAAACTATTTCTGAATCTAAATTAGAATCTGGTTGTTGTTCTGTTGTTTTACATGTAAATAATAATTCTTATGTTTATGGTTATAGGAGAGATTCTAGCTATGCAGCAGATATTTATCTTAAAAAAGTTAAGTTATATGGAATAGAAGGATTAAAAGAATATAAAACAAGAAACACCTACTTTTTCCACACATTAATATTGAAAAACGGGTGGTTTATTAGTGCAGGAGGATCTGACAATCCTCAAGTTAATAAATATTTAGAAGACTTAGGGGCTAAAATGGCCTATAATAAGAAAATAAATAAAACGTATATATTAAAAGCTATGCAGAAAGTTAAAAGTTTAGGAATAGGGCATTTTGTAATTAAATCTCCAAAAGGAAAAGTAGGAGTAGCTATCTACAATAGAGGATCTAAACTTAGTATATTTCGAATGAAAAATGGAGAATATGTAAGTATTCCAAACAGTCCAAGGTCATTTAGAAAAGGGAATTATCTTACTAAAAAATCATCCCCCGTGTATTCAGGTATCTATATAGCAGGGACAGATGTATTTGGATTTAGTAGGAGGAATATAATGATGTATAGTGTTTCTAATATACAAAGTAAAATAGCTATTAAAAATCTTAATAAAACTTCTTTTAAAACTATTACAAAAACAAAAGTCAAAATATGGGCAATTAACGACAATGGAAAATATGTTGGAAGAAATACAAAATCAAAATATGACAATGTATTTTATAAAGGAAAAAAGACTTTTGGAAACTCACTTTCAATAATTCCAAATAAAAAATACATTGGAGAAGCTATACTCAAATAATGTACTATTCAATCATTTCATTTACAGTATCTACTTTATCTTTTAATCCACGATTTTTTTTGTCACGACGGTCATCAATTTTTATTACAGTATAAACTCTATTAGCTCCAACATTAAAGACTGCTTCTTGTGCTTTTTTTATAGCTTCATAAAGTTCATCGAGAGTTTCTGCTTCAATTTGAGTTCCCATTCCAGTTAATTCATAATTAAGTCCAGAGTCTTTAATAGTTTGAACAGCAACTGAAACATATTTTCCTAAATCAGTCCCCTTACTTCCTACTGGAAGTACAGCAAAGTCTGCAGTTATCATAATAATATATTTGTATTTATAATATATAAATTTTTTAAAAAATAAAAATTAACTATAATTATGGGAAAATAAAAGATAAAATTAGCTATTTTCAACTATTTCAATGAGTTCAATATCAGTTAAATCTTTTAAATTATTATTTAAATGAATTATCGCATTATACTTATTATTAGCTCTTTTAGAAAGTAGTTGGCCATTTAAATCATCTTCAGCTAAAACTATTATTTTTTCAGGGCTAAGTGAAGTTGTTTTTCTATTGATATCATTGTGAATATGTTTAATTTTTGTTTCAATTCCTTTAAGAGCTTGTTGCGGAATTTTTGGATTTAATTCTTTCATATCTTTAAGATCTAAAGGGACTGTAGCTACTATAATTCTTGAAACATCCACTCCAAGTTTTTTTAATGTCTTTTTAAAGTTATTTTTAGAGGTGATGAAAAGTATATTTTCTGTTAATTTGCCTATATCAATAACTTCTTCTTGTTTTTCAATAACTTTAAAATCAGATAAAATAGAATCAATTTCATTTCTAGCTAAAATAAGATATTTAGTGAATTCTTCGGCTTCAGATACAGAAAGTTCATGAGTAGGCAAACTTGAATATATAAATTCTTCAGCTGCAATGATTTCTTTAAATATTCTTTCAAAAGTTTTAACATCAATTGTTCCTGACTGTGGAGTTTTTAATTTAAAATCATCAGTTTGTCTTGTAGATGATTTCATTATTAATTCTTGAGCTTGCTTTAATCTATAATTTTCCATTAAATCCACCATGAAATATATTTAAAATATGGTAAAAGAATTTAGTTCTTCTTTTACAACGTTTAGTACCGTTTGAGTATATGTTCTTTCAACGTCGGCCTCTTTTAATAGTTTTTTTACAAACTTATCTAATTCATCAGTATCTTTGAATTTAGCTAACAAAAATACATCGTATTCACCAGTAACTTCATAAATTGCAAAAACATTTCCCTCAAGAGTTTTATTAAAAGAATCTTTAAGATGGCCTCCATTAACTCTCACACCAATGATAGCTGTAAGATTATAACCTAATTGTTTACTATCTATAATTGGTGCAAATTTTTTAATAAGCCCCGTTTCCATCATTCTATGTACACGATTATGAACCGTTCCTACAGAAATATTTAATTCCCTTGAAATTTGCCTGTAAGAGTTTCTAGCATCATCATTAATCAGCTCTAAAATGGTTTTGTCTAATTTATCGAGAGTTACAATTCTTTCATCTTTATTTTCATCTCCCATTTTTTCACCAAATAGCTAGGTTATACTGATAAAACATACTAAAATTGGTTTTAATTATACGAATATTAGCAATAATAAATTTAAACCAAATAATATTAAGCTATAAAATTTAAACCAAATAATATTAAGCTATAAAATTTAAACCAAATAATATTAAGCTATAAAATTTAAACCAAATAATATTAAG
>Ga0082212_10000879_pt1 | contig 44288 bp, 35 predicted proteins | sample TergutNt197P3_FD_71548 | JGI IMG/M metagenome (GOLD analysis project Ga0082212, IMG submission 71548) | Neocapritermes taracua P3 segment gut microbial communities from Petit-Saut dam, French Guiana - Nt197 P3 | ecosystem: Host-associated > Arthropoda: Insects > Digestive system > Gut ... | reverse complement strand
TAGTAGGCTGGAATTGTGGTGGGGGTGGAAGTGTATTATCTTTACTATTATTGCTGATCATTGCTAATCCTAATCTGGGGTTTCATTTTTTTTAGCACCCAATCCAAAATCTCCAAACACTTTTTCCCAATATCCCCACTCTTCAGCGATATTAGATCTGAATTGTTTGCTATGAGCTGAACTGTTTGTATTAAAAGTATCATCAATACCTTTAAGACTCACGCTTGTAAAGTGTCCAACGTCTTTTTCTTCTGCTCCTAGTGCATCAGACCTTGGCCTTACGCCAAAAGCTAATATTTCAAACAAATTGTCTTTGATTGTCAATTTATTATCGCCATGCTTGAAATAATTATTCTTTTCATCATACCAACTATTTGGCCTGCCCACATATTTATAGCCGGAAGCTGGCTTGTCGCCAAGTAACCAAAGCCATCCATAATTATTGCGCCGCCACCATTTCAGAGCATTATCTTCCGTATTGAAATAATTGTACATTTTGTCCTCCACTTTTTCGTGGATTGAACCGAAATAAGGTTGAGAGCGACTCGTGCCAGTGGGGAACCTTGAGAAAAGGTTTGGTGTCTTTGTAGCCAATTTCAAGTCCTCCAATTAATTTTAGCATCTTAGCACCAAAAGGGCCATAAACCTGGGGCTATGGTAGCAAATCAGACTGTGTTTCTGACAATAATATTGCCAAGGTCAGTCCCTTTTGTTTATTTTCAGACAGGGCTACGCACAGACACCGTCTATTTTTCACTTTTTCATACCAAGTTGCACCCAAACGGGAGCAACTTGGTATCAAGCCCCTTGCCTCCGGCAAGCCCCACCCAAAATGACGAAAAAATGCTACAACACAATTGGCTCATTTTTGTATAATCCTGCATAATTTTTCAATTTTGGTGTATTCTAGTTTATCTTGAATTTTTCTTTTTAGGAGTGCCAATGTTCAAAGGACACCCCAAGGGACTATACGTCGCCTTTCTAGCCAACATGGGTGAGAGGTTTGGCTTCTACACCATGATGGGAATTCTGGTGTTGTTTCTCCAGGCCAAGTTCAACTTGTCGCCTGACAAAGCAGGCCTTATATACTCCATCTTCTATTTTTCTATTTACGCCCTTGCTCTCTTTGGTGGGTTCGTAGCCGACCGCACCCAAAATTACAAGGGGGTGGTTGCCACAGGCGTGATTGTCATGTTTGTTGGGTATCTCTTGTTAGCTGTGCCAGGTTTGGGGTTATTGGCCGCCATACTTGGCCTCGGAACCATCGCCCTTGGCAACGGTATGTTTAAGGGCAACCTGCAAGCAATGGTAGGCCAGATGTACGATAATCCTGAGTACAGTGGACTCAGGGACTCTGCATACAGTATTTTTTACATGGGCATAAATATTGGGGCCATGTTTGCTCCCAGTGCCGCAAGTGCTATTCAAACATGGTGGCTCCGACACAATGGATACGCGTATGATGCCAATCTACCAGCCCTATGCAACAAATTCATTGCTGGAACAGTTGATGGTGCCCCTAAACTGACTGAACTTGCTGATATTGCCGCCATTCAAACTGAAACGGCTTCTAATCTCAACAGTCTTGTGGACTTGGTAAATTCACAGCCAGAAGTGGCTTCAGGCATAAAAGAACTCGCCGACCTAGCCATTACTCAACCAGAGGTCGCCTCCAAACTCAGTGGGCTTGTCGATTTAGCCGCCACCCAAACTTCAGTAGCTTCAAATCTAAATGAGCTTGCCGATTTATCCATAGTAACATCAAAACTTAGTGAACTTGCGACTCTAGCATCCAACAAACCAGTTACTGATCTGGTGGCTTTTGCTAAAAACTATCTGGAAGTATTCTCGACAGGCTACAACTACGCCTTCGGCATAGCAGGCATAGCAATGCTCATTTCACTTGTGTCATATATTACCTTTAAGCGACATCTGCCAGAAAAGAAGAAGGTGGCTGTCGGTGCTTCCGCAGACGTAGCGGAAATGCCAAAGGCAGAGGAAAGACAACGTTTAATAGCATTAGGTCTTGTCTTTTTGGTGGTCATCTTCTTCTGGATGTCCTTCCATCAAAATGGTCTTACCATGACATTCTTTGCCAGAGACTACACTGAGGGTAGTGTCAGCAGGATAACGAGCCTGGCATTTAACATCTGGTCGCTATTGTCTGTCGGCCTTGGTCTGACTGGACTCGTGCTTGCACTAAAACCAGCTTCAGACGGAAAGACAAGGGCAATGGGTGCTTTATTGGCAATAGTAGCGGTTGCTGTAATCTACTTCTTCTACAACCGGGCAGAAGACCTAAACAAAATAACCCCTGTACTCTTCCAGCAATTTAATGCGTTCTTTGTAGTTTTCTTAACGCCAATCGTAGTAGGCTTTTTCGCCTGGTTGCGCTCTCGGGGTAAAGAACCATCAGCCCCACGCAAGATTGGAATCGGTATGATTGTGGCCTCCCTTGGTTTCGTGGTTCTAATGGTTGGTTCCTTTGGGCTTCAGAGTCCAGCAACCCTCGACGGAGCCCCTTCCCCACACTTGGTCTCTTCTTACTGGCTGATCAATTCTTATTTGGTGCTTACATTCGCAGAGCTATTCCTTAGCCCGATGGGTATCTCGTTTGTATCCAAGGTGGCTCCCCCCAGGTTCCAAGGACTCATGCAGGGTTGCTGGCTAGGTGCCACTGCCATTGGCAACCAGCTACTCTTTGTGGGTTCGTCTCTTTGGACTAGGATACCAGTCTGGGGTGTATGGCTCACATTCATTATATGTTGCTTAGTTTCTGCAACAGTTATTTGGTCGCTTATGAAGCGCCTCGAAAAAGTTGCCACATAACACCAATTAATTTGACTGAGTCTGGAGGTTCTGCCCACAGTACCTCCAGGTATGTGAATAACTAAAATTTTCTGCGATTTTCAGGGGTAGCTATGAAAATCATAACTTTTCTGCTAGTTGCTTTCTGCTCCTTATCAGTTTCTGCTCAGGATCGCGGTGTCGTTGTAAGCCAAGATAAATATGCCTCTGAGGTAGGTGCTCAAGTCCTCAGAGATGGTGGCACAGCAGTAGATGCGGCAGTCGCGACAGCGTTTGCCCTAGCAGTAACCCATCCTCTGGCTGGGAATATAGGCGGAGGCGGCTTTTTGCTTACTAGGGATGCAGGCGGAGCTTCAGATTTCTATGATTTTAGGGAAACAGGTCCAAAGGGATCGCATCCAAACATGTTTTTATTAAACGACAAATATGACTCTGACTACCATCACTACGGACACAGAAGCATTGGCGTGCCTGGCACGGTGGCTGGACTGCACTTGGCATGGACAGAGAGAGGAAAACTGCCTTGGGCAAGGCTTATCGATCCAGCAATTAAATTAGCACGGGAAGGCTTTATCATTTCTAAACCATTGGCTAACGCCCTCGAGAGAGCATTACCCAGATTTAGCAAATACCCTGCATCTATAGCCCAGTTTAGCAACTACGGCAAACCACTAAAAGAAGGTGAGCGTCTGATTCAATCAGATTTAGCAACTACCCTTGAACGAATAGCAAAACATGGCCCGAAAGATTTCTACTCTGGCGAAACTGCAAAATTGCTGGTGAAAGAAATGAAAGTTGGCAAAGGGCTAATCACAGCCAAAGACCTAAAAAACTATAAAGTTATCAAGAGGCAACCAGTCATGGGGACTTACAGGGGCTTTCAAGTTATTGGTGCTCCTCCTCCAAGTTCGGGAGGTATTGCAATAATTGAATCCCTAAATGTATTAGAAGGCTATGACATCAATAAAATGGTTTGGGACTCAGCACCTTTTGTTCATCACGTCTCTGAGACATTGCGCCGAGTTTTTTCAGAGAGGGCAAAATACCTTGGAGACCCTGGCTTTGTCACTGACATGCCCATAGAACGGCTCATATCTAAGGAACATGCAGGCAGACTTAGACAAACCATTCAATCAGACAGAGCATCAACGAGTAGCCCATCTCAATTTGAATGGCCATCTGAGAGTCAGGAAACAACGCATCTGTCAGTGGTAGACAGAGCCGGCAATGTTGTTAGTCTGACCTATACTCTTGAACTTTCTTTTGGCAGTCACATCGTCGTTAGTGGCGCAGGTTTTCTTTTGAACAACGAGATGGGCGATTTTAATGCGATTCCAGGCAACACAGCCTCAAACGGAATGATAGGAACTCAACCAAACCTTGCCCGGCAAGGCAAAAGGATGTTGTCGAGTATGAGTCCAACTATTCTTGTAAAAGATGGCAAACCTTGGCTTATTACAGGAAGTCCAGGAGGACGCACCATCATTAGCACCACCCTCCTGACCATCCTGGCATCTATAGATTTTAACTTTTCTGCACAGGAAATCGTAAACGCCCCAAGGTTCCATCACCAATGGCTACCAGATCGCATCGTTTGGGAAAGCCACAGGTTTAGTCCAGAAACCAAAAATTTTCTATCATCATTGGGTCACACATTGGCTGAAGTCAGCGCTCAGGGTTGCGCAAATATAATTTTATTCAGCGATGGGCGTTGGGAGGGCGGTGCCGACACTTTGAGGTGGGCAGACAGTGCAACTGTGTGGGAGTAAACTACGTTCTAGTTGCAAGTTACCAGATGAAAATCCTTGTCTACAGCCACTTTACCTTTAGTATAGGAACATAGGCTTGCCTTCGATGTGCTTTATCTTTGGGCGGTAGTTATCGCAGTCATATAGTTCTTCGACATCCACCCGCTTTTTTCCAGTGCTAATGGTCGTAATTGGAATGCTTGTATATGTGCCATTTCTTAGAGCCACAAGGCGATTACTGGCACCACGCTTAACAAGGCTTATCGCCATTTTTGCATAGTTTACAGCAACCATCAGGTCGAGGCTGTCTGGGGCACCACTACGCATCAGATAGCTTACTTGCTGGTACAGAATATTTTTACCCGTGATTTTTTTTATCGCCTCGCCCGTGATCAGGCCAATGCCACCCAATTTTTTGTGCCCATAAGCATCTTCTTGCCCATATTCGACTACTTGGCCACCTAGCATTGAAGCACCTTCGCTGATAGCAATCATTGCATAATTGCTTGGATTATTGCTTCTGTCCTCAAGAATCATTTCAGACAGTTTTTCTACGTCAAAGGGAACCTCGCTAATAATACTTCGCTCAGTGCCAGCAAGATAGCTAGCCAGTAGGCTGGTCTCCCCGCTGTAGCGCCCAAACAATTCGACAATGGCGATACGCTCATGGCTACCTGTGCTTGTGCGGAGTTGGTGAATAAAATCTACACTGCGGGTCACAGCAGTTGAAAAACCAATGCAGTAGTCTGTCCCATATACATCATTGTCCATCGTCTTTGGAATAGCTACTATGTGGAAGCCTTCGCGGTGCAATCGCTCTGCATAGCTCAGAGTGTCGTCCCCACCAATGGGAATCATTGCATCAATGCCAAGTTTTTCTAAATTTTTTAGAATATGGGGAGTAAAGTCGAATGGACCTTCATCGCCCTCGTTAATCTGGCCTTTAAGAAAATCAGGCACTGACTCAGGTCTGACCCGCCCAGGATTTGTTCGGCTGGTGTGCAAAAAGGTGCCACCTGACCGATCCACGGTACGGGTATTGGCTGTGTTCAGAGCTATAGTACATTTAGAGTGGGTGGAAGGATCATCAGGGTTATACTCCAAAAGCCCAGCCCAGCCTCGTCGAATGCCTAAGACCTCGATGCCTTTTTCTGCCGCGGCCTGAACAACAGATTTGATACAGGGATTGAGACCAGGAACATCCCCTCCTCCTGTTAAAATACCAATTCGCATGTTATCTCCAAACGATAAGAGTTAGATTTTATTATCCATAAGGCATCATTTCAAGTAAAACCAGAAAAGACTGATGTAATATTGGCTATCACAGATTACAATTCATTTCCTTTTTCAGGCAGAAAAGAAAATTTTCATAGTTTTTGTGGAAAGAAAACTTGGATAGAGTGTAGTCTATAAGCTAGCCTCATGGAGCCACTATGAACATTTCCAGGCCAATCAAATCCCTTTTGTCAGGGCTTTTCGCACTCAGCCTTGTTGCCCAACAAGATCCTGACAAGCTATTGGAAAGCCTCTTTCATCCTACTTCAAGCCAAGGCACTCAAAATCTGACTCAGGGGCGGCGAGCAGGTATCCAAGGTGCTGGAAACATATACCGATGGCACCCTTCTGGGGCATTAGTAGAGCAACGAATGGTTGACGGCAAAATGCAGAGCCAAGCATTTGAACCATTGAGGTGGAGGCAGGTTACAGTAACAGACCCTCAGATTGTCTACAACTCGCGATATATTGCTTGCCTCGTCGAGGCGGGAGTTTCAGAAAACGTAGCAAAAACTGCCGCAGAAAATAAGCAGTTTAATTGGTCTGGAGATCAAAAGCGGTTTACTGTAACGTTTCCAGATACCATGTATTATGTTGATGCCACCACAGGTAAAGCGATAAACATCGGTAATCCACGTACATATAAAAACCTGGCATCGAGTCCAGATCAGCGGTATGGGGCATTTTCCAAAGATAGCGACATTCATTTAATAGAATACGAATCTGGCAACATCACTAAATTAACCACAGGTGGTTCTGCAACAACATTAAACGGTGAGCTGGACTGGGTATATCAAGAAGAGCTTTATGGAAGGGGAACATGGCGGGGATTTTGGTGGAGCCCTGACAGTAGCCGGCTAGCTTTCCTGAGCCTTGACACTTCAAAAACCCCGCTGTTCCGGATGACAGACGACAAGGGGCATCCACAGCGAAACGAAGATTTATTTTATCCAAAAGCTGGCGAACCCAATCCTGTAGCCCGTTTAGGAGTCGTGGATTTATCAGGCAGAGTGTTATGGTTGGAAAATCCATACCCACGGCAGGAAACGTTGATTACCAGAGTTGGTTTCGACCCCAAAGGTAGAGTGCTTGCGGTTTGGCAAGACAGGATTCAGTCTTGGTACGACTTGCGTCGCTATGAAGGTCAGATTGGCACAACTTTGATAAAAGATACTTCTACAACTTGGATTGATCGTGCTCGGGTGCCGCTCCCCAGATATTTAGATGACGGCACATTTATTATGGAATCCTACCGCACCGGCTACCACCATGTTTACCATCATTCTGCAGACGGGGAGCTATTAGGAGCGGTAACAGAAGGTGAATGGATGGTTAGGGGAATCCAAGGTATTGATGAAAAAAACAAGCGACTATTCTTCACAGCAAATAAGGATAACTACTCAGGGACAGATGCCTATTCAGTCAAATTGGGAGGCAAAATCCCCAACGATGGCCTGATCAGATACACAAGCGAAAAGGGGCATCACCAAGTTTCCTGGAATAGTGTTTATACTGCATTCATTGATAACTGGAATAATCATACCGACCAAGGTCGTCAACAGCTTAAAGATACCAAGGGTAATGTTTTGAAAGTCCTGAGTGACCGCAAGGACACTCCTCCCCCCTTCCCATTCCCGCGTGGCGAAGTGCGCCATCAGTTAGTACCAACCGCCGATGGCTTTCAGATGGAATCCATGTTGATACTCCCCCCCAATATGGTGCCTGGAAAAAAATATCCTGTATTCCAAACAGGCTATGGAGGCCCAGATTCCATCACTGTACGGGATGCATGGAATGACAATGTTTGGTATCACTTTTTGGCCAATCAAGACTTCATTGTATGGATGTGCGACCCTAGATCGGCTTCCAACAAAGGACATATACACACAGGCAAGGCCTATGGGAAATTGGGAACACTTGAATTGCAAGATTATCTTGACGGACTCAAATGGCTCGAAAAGCAAGGCTTTGCTGACATGTCAAAAGTAGCGTTGGACGGATGGAGCTATGGAGGTTTCATGGCCGCATACGCGACAGTTAAAGGCAACGGAGCCTACAGGCTTGGCTTGGTAGGTGCACCAGTCACTGACTATCGCCTTTACGATAGCATCTACACTGAGCGTTTCATGGGTCTACCAAAAGATAACCCCGAAGGATATGACAGTACTTCAGTGATGAAATCTGTAAAAGATTTACAAGGTAGCCTTGTCATCTTCCACGGCCTGATGGATGAAAACGTGCACCCTCAAAATTCTATAATGCTCGTGGACGCACTGATCGAAGCCGGAAAAGATTTTGAAGTAGTGTTACTTCCCGGAGCCGGACATGGTCCTCGCACGCCACAGCAGAGATGGTTAGTGAGGCTCAAGACTTGGGAAGCCCTTAAGAAGTATCTCAAATAATCCAAGGTGCAAACCAGATTGCACCTTGGAGCCAACAGCGAGCATATCTATATTTTTATTTGGATAGTATTGCCCTATTCCTTGCTTCTTATCGCCTTATATGCAAAGGCTCCAGCGACGGCCCCAATTATTGGAGCTACCCAAAAGAGCCATAGTTGTTTTACAGCCCAATCGCCAACATATAGAGCAACGCCTGTGCTACGTGCTGGATTTACAGACGTGTTTGTCACAGGTATGCTGATCAAGTGGATCAAAGTCAACCCAAGCCCGATAGCTATTGGCGCAAACCCTTTGGGGGCGCGTTCGTCTGTTGCACCCAGGATAATCAATAAAAACATACCAGTCATCACCACTTCGGTTGTAAAGGCGGCGCACAAATTGTATTTGTGGGGACTATGTGCCCCATAGCCATTGGATGCCAACCCATCTGTTAGGTTGAAATCAACGTTACCACTTGCTATTAGATAAAGTACGCCTCCAGCTACTATCCCGCCCAGTACCTGGGCAATGATGTAAGGGCCTAGTTTATTTGCTGGAAAACGTCCCCCAGCCCATAGTCCAATTGAAACAGCAGGATTCAAATGGCAACCGGAAACATGGCCAATAGCATAGGCCATCGTCAGAACCGTTAGGCCAAAGGCAAAGGAAACACCAAGCCAACCAATTACCCCTCCTGCAAGAACCGCAGAACCGCACCCGCCCAGCACCAGCCAGAAAGTACCAAAAAATTCAGCCGAATATGCTTTCATAAAAACCTCCTCATGGTAATATCAATTGTAACATTTTCTTACTAATCTGTGTAAGCCAATTGCAAGATGGCTTTCAGCTTTTCAGCGACTGTATCCAAATTCCAAGTTTCCTGACTCCCTTTTGTCAAGTCTTTAGCAGTCAACACGCCTTGTTCAATTTCGCTGTCACCTAAAATCAATGCCAATTGAAAACCCTGCCGATTGGCTGTCTGCAGTGCCTTTTTTAGTGGGACATTTCTGGTTTCTAATTGTATCGGTATTCCAGCCTTCCACAATTCCTTAGCCAGCACAATTGCCTTAGTGGCCGCCGTTTCGCCCATTGGAATGAGAATTGTGGGGGTATTTCTTTGGGCATCACCATGAATCGTCTGCATAAGCATTGCAAGACGGTCTAAGCCAATCGCCCAGCCAAATCCAGGGACGTCTGGCCCTCCCAATTGCTTTACCAAGCCATCATACCTACCCCCCCCCAGCAAAGCACTCTGGGCACCTAAGTCCGAACTCAACACTTCAAAGGCAGTCCTGGTATAATAGTCTAGCCCACGGACAAGCCTTGAGTTTTCTGCAAAGGGTATATGTAGAGCGGTTAATAAGTCCTTTAGCCTTTCGTGATGCTTGCAACTTTCTTCATCAAGAAAATCGGTAATTATGGGATGACCCTCCAGTGCAACCTGGCACTTGGGAACTTTGCAATCAAGTACTCGCAATGGATTCTCTAGTATCCGGCGGTGGCAGTCGGAACAAAACTGAGATTCTGCCTTGTCGAAAAATTCTCTAAACGCAGAGTAAAAAGCTGGTCTGGATTCTGGTGTTCCAACACTGTTAATACTCAACATCAGGTTCTTGAGACCAAGCTCATTCAAAAAATCAAATAGCAAGGTCAAATTTTCAGCATCGGTTTCAGGAGTAGATGCTCCAAAAATTTCTGCACCAATCTGCCAAAACTGGCGATACCTCCCAGCCTGCATCCTTTCATATCGAAACATCGGCCCAATGTAATATAAACGCTTTGGATCACTTGTCTCAAAAAACTTGTGCTGAATTGCCGCCCTCACCACGCCGGCGGTATTTTCAGGGCGCATTACTACATGACGACCGCCCTTGTCTATAAAGTCATACATTTCTTTATTTATAATATCGGAACTTTCCCCCACGCTCCGCTTAAAGACTTCTAGTTCCTCCAAAATTGGTGTGCGGATTTCGCTATAACCATGGCACTGCATACAGCGGTGACAAATTGATTCAATCCACTGAAACCACTGTAACTCAGTTCCAAACAAATCCCTCGTGCCTTTGACTGCCAAAACCATGCGTAGAAATCTCCTAACAATAATAAGCCTATATCAATTAATGGGCTGTGGGTAGTAATAGTCGTCCACTTGCGAAAAGCAACGCTTTTTTTGCAAGTGACCCAACAGAGTTTAAGGAAAGGTATATTCTTTGCAGATGATATACACTATGTGTCTGGTAGCTGGCATAAAACATGTGGTCATTGCCGTCATGTTGGCGTTTGGCACAATGCTATCTGCTGAATTGCAGGAGCCAGTCAGTATTATGATAGATCCGGGACATGGTGGTGAGGATGTCGGTGCCATGGGGCCAAAAGAAATTGGCAAAAATGGCGTAAAAGCACCTGCAAGGCTCTATGAAAAAAAGATTGTCCTTGAATTGGCCAAATTACTTGGGGAACAACTAAAGAGTAATGGCTACAGAGTTAGTTATACACGCACCGCAGACACTTCTGTATCTCTTGCGGACAGGGCAAAAATAGCAAATGATGAAGGAGCAGATTTATTCGTTAGTCTACACTTGAATGCCTTCACCAGCAAAAATGCAAAGGGTAGCGAAGTATATTTTTTAAGTCTTGGGCCAGTAGACAAAGATTTGCAGGATTTAGCAGAAGCGGAAAATGAAACTGGCCGAGATGACTCAGATGTCAATTCAGAAGCTGATTTTGTGGCGGGTATATTAAACGACTTGGCGCAGAACGCATACCTGCATGAATCTGAGCGATTGGCAGTATTCATCCAGACTGAACTCAACCGCTTGGCTGGTATCAAAGAGAGAGGAGTCAAGCAGGCTCCATTTTCAGTGCTTCGCTTGGCGGCCATGCCGGCTGTTCTTGTGGAGACAGCTTTTATTTCTAATCCAGTTGAAGCGATGAAACTGCGAAACCCAGCCTTTTTGAGATCAGCCGCCCTTGCAATAGCCAAAGGCATACAACGATACATTGAGTATTCAGGCAACAACAGGACTAGGCGAAACACTGAATCCTACAGTCTACCAGAAACTGCCTCCTCCAAACCGCGTTAGTACCGTTTTAGATTTTCATCGCAATTATAAGAAGACGTTGTAAGACTAAAATTTTTACCAGTATTACAACATGGGCAATATGGTTGTAACTATCAACTCAACTTAAATTTATGCACTTCGGCCTGTAGTTTGACGGCAAAGGCGGCTAGGTCTTGGGCTGTGTGGGAAATCTCGGAGGTGGTTGCCGCCATCTGGGAGGTTGCAGATGCTACCGAGGCGGCTTCCTGAACGCTTTGCTCTACCTGACGCGCCACTTCGGCCCCCGCTGACGCTTGCTCTTGTGTTGAGGCTACTGACTCCCTGGTCTGAATGGCAAATCTATCTAGGCTTACCCTGATCTTTTCTAATAGGGCTACTGTTGTTGCTACCATTTCGCCACCCTTTGTTACTGAGTCGCGTGCTTCAATATTATGCTGGGCTATTTCTTTTGCTGATGTTCCACTGCGCTCGGCTAGTTTTCTAACCTCTTCTGCTACTACTGCAAATCCTTTGCCCTGCTCACCTGCTTTGGCGGCTTCTATTGCGGCGTTTAATGATAGTAAGTTGGTCTGATTGGCAATCTCTTGTATTACCCCGATTGCCTGCGCTATGCGACCGGTGGTCTGGGTTATGTCGCCCATTGCTGTCTTTGTACTCTCGCCTGCTTCGTTGCCCTGACGGGTTGCATCAAGTGCTTCTTCTAACTGTGCCAATGAGGCACTTGCTCCGTTACTTACTTCGTCAATAGATGCTGATAGCTCTGTCATGGCGGCGGCTATCCGCTCGGCTCCGCTCTTTTGCGCGTCTGAGCTACGCGCTATCTCGTCTGTTGTAGATGACATCTGTTCGGCGGCGGCTGATAGTTGGGTGGAACCGCTTGATACACCTTCTACTTCCTGAGCTATATGGTTTATTAAATCCCTTAATTCGGTGACTGCCTTCCCTACATCGTTAGCCATTGCCCCTAGCTCGTCGTTATACTCGCCTTTTGAATCTACTGTGAGGTCATGGTGGGCTAGGCGATTCATAAATCCGCCCAATTTGTTTAATTGAGATACTACGAAGTTGGCTATGAAGGTGCCCAACAGTAAGGAAAAGACTGCAACGATAGCTATGGCTATGATCATTATTGTAATGGCACTGCGAACTGTGGCCTGGTTTGATGCTACTAACTCTCTCGCGGCGGCATCAACTGCATCTATGACTTTTTGTAAGTCATTAACAAATGCAACTGTGGCCTCACCTATGGCGTTACTGTTGTATAGGGCCATTGCTTCGGTTTTTCTGCCTGCTACGCCTAGCTCGACTATTTCTCCGGCCAGTTTTTTGTAGACATCCCTGGATTCTCTGTTTTTCTTTGTGAGTTCTACTATCTCGGTTTTACCTGTGGCTTCAAAAATAGCTACTACTTGTCCTGCTACTTCTGAATATTTTACCCATTCGTTGTCAAAATCTGTTTGCACTTTGCGTAGAGCAACGGGGTCTGTCCTCAATAGGGCATCCCTTGCTATTGAGCGCACTTCCATTTGCATTCGCCCCAACTGCCCCAATAGGTCTGTGGAGCGCAGGGCGGCGTTGTATAACTCCTGATCAAGTTTTCCAATTTTGGATAGGGAGTATATGCCTTCAACACCCATGGCTGTGGCAAGTAATACTGTGAAAAAAAATCCCAGCAAGAGCTTGGTTTTCATTCTTAGGTTGTAGTACCAGTTCATAGTTCCTCCAAAACAAAAATGAGAATGTATCCTTTCAACAGCTATAAGATATTGAGACATAATTTGACCGGAAAACAAACTGTTTTTTTTGTTTTTTGCAGTTCAAGTGCAAATATCAGTGGTCGGTTTTTAGTTTTTAGTTTTCAGTTTTCAGTTGGATTTTGGCTTGGTAGTCATGGTGAGTTGAGGCGGCTATCGCCGCGATGAAACTATTTGGCCATTCGTGCTTTTAAAGGGGTTTGATACTCTGCTGTGACGATGGTTCGGATGCCTCCCCGAATTTGGAAGTCGCCTTCTATTTTCATCCAGTTTGGCTGGGCGGCTTGTATCAGGTCGTCGAGTATCTGGTTTGTGACTGCTTCGTGGAAGGCCCCGCGGTCGCGGTAACTCCATAGGTAGAGTTTTAAGGATTTGGTTTCCAGGCATAGCTGGCCGGGCTGATAGGTGATTTTTATTTTTGCGAAGTCGGGCTGTCCTGTGATTGGACATAGGCAGGTAAATTCTTCTGTTTCAAAAGTAATTGTGAATGGCCGCCCTGGGCGCGGGTTTGCAAATGTGTCTAGCTTTGTTGTTGGTTTTGTGACGGTGCGCTTTGTGTGTGGTTTTATTGTTGGTGTTGGTTTGGGGTGGGATGGCATTTGTTACCCTTTTTTTGACCGTTGTTAGCTTGGTGTGCTACTTGGTGCTATTTTGGATTTTTATCAGGATACTACTACTCTGTTTCGACCGGCTTCTTTGGCTTGATATAGTGCGGCGTCTGCCATGATTATGAATTTGTCGACTGTGTCGTCTTTTTGGGGCACCATTGAGTATGCGCCGATGCTGATGGTTACGTTTTTGGCTTGCTGGTCTGTGCAGGGTATTACTAGGTTTTCGATTCGCACTCGTATTAACTCGCCTACGGCTCTGGCTCCTTCGGGGTCGGTTCCGGGTAGGAGGACTATAAATTCTTCGCCTCCCCACCGGGCTACTACGTCGAGTGAACGCTTGATGGTGTTGGTTAGAACTTTTGCTACTGCCCTTAATGCCATGTCGCCCTGGAGATGCCCGAAGGTGTCGTTGTATTTTTTGAATTTGTCTATGTCCATTATTAAAATGCTTAGTGGGGTTTTTTCTCTGACGGATCTGCTCCACTCTAATTCTATTCGGTTGTTGAATGCACGCCTGTTTAACATCCCTGTTAGCTGGTCTTTCATGCTGAAGTTTGCTAGTTCGGTTATGTGGTCGGCCAGGATTTTATATTCTCCATTAAATGAGCCTGTGTCCATGCGATAGTTGGTGTTGCCTTGCTGGTGCTCGGTGATCATGTTGTTTATGCCTTCGATCAGTTTGCGCACTGTGTATATGACTCGCCTTAGTGATTTGCTTAATAGCCCTATTTCATCTTCTCTGTCTGCGTTGATTGCTATTTCTAGGTTGCCGTTTGCTACTTGTTGCATTTCTGTTGATAGTTTTATTATTGGGGCACTTATAGATGAGATGATGTAGTAAAGGAGCATGGAGGATGCTAATAGTCCGAATAGACCAAGGAGTAAGCCGTATTCCAGGGTTTTTTTGGAATGAAATATTAGTTCGGTTTCTGGTAATGCTAATGATATGGTTGCAAATACTGAGTTTTTTGGGTTTAGGAGGGGTTTGTAAAATAGGTCGTATTTTGTTCCTAATAACTCTGCTTCGCCATGGTATTCGTGTTTGTTTTCGATGATGGTTTTTGTCATTATTGGGTCTAGCTTTGTGTCTACTATCCGATGGCCGTCGTGGGTGATTGTGGTTGATACTCTGGTGTCTCCGTAGAGTATTGTTATTTCGGAGTTTAATATTTTTTTGAGGTCGTCTACTGCCTGGTCTGTGTCAAACCTGATGCCTGCGGAGATGATCCCTAGTAATTTGTTGTTGGCAGAGTATACGGGGGCACCTGTGTGGCAGGTTACTTTTGCTACTACTGCTTCTTCAAAATAAGATGAGACTTTGCCGTTTAGTGCGTCGCTTATGTTTTGTATGTGCGCTACTGAATCGCCTCGCTTTTCGTAGCCGTGTGTTCTTAATAATACGATCCCTTTGTTGTCGGTAATTGTGAAGTAGGTTATCCCATATAGTTCTTTGGCGGCGGTAAATATCCGGGAGATTTCGGGGATGTCTTTGTTTGCTATGGCTCTTATGGCAGATGGATTTATTGCCATTGATACTGCGGCGGCTTTTGTGTTGTTTTTACATTCGGTGAGATATTGATTTAGGCTGTTAATGTTTGCGTTTAGTTTGTCGTCTATAAGCTGGCGACTGTAATGGGAAAATCTTGTGAAGTAAAAGATGTTTGTGGCGATTACTAGGGCAATTAGCACTAATACTGTGGGTACAATGATTCTGGTGTTGAAATTTCTTCCGTGAAAAAAAAAGGTCTTGTCTGCTAGTGCTCTAAAAATACTCATCGTATTTGCGACCTCATAGGTGCCTGTCTGCTTTTGCGAATAGGGCGCATTTGCAACCCTGCTAGTTATTTTGTGATAAATAAATGGCTGGGGAGGAAGGATTTGAACCCTCACCTGACGGAACCAGAATCCGTTGTCCTACCGTTAGACCACTCCCCAGCGGGCATTGATGATTGTAGCCTAGGGGTGCGAGTTAGTCAATTGTTGGTGGTGGGTATGGTAGTTTTCAGTTTTCAGTTTTCAGTTTTCAGTTATCAGTTTTCAGTTTTCAGTTATCAGTGGTCAGTGGTCAGTGGTCAGTTATCAGTGGTCAGTGGTCAGTGGTCAGTGGTCAGTTATCAGTGGTCAGTGGTCAGTGGTCAGTTTGTGCCTGTCGGCGCGTTGAAAATCGTGTGGCTACTTTTTAGCCAATGGGGGGGGAAAGATCTGCGTGATTCGCTCTGATTCGATATACTTTTTTTGTAAGACTAATGGTTTCAATATGTTAGAAAAACAAAATTTTTGTTGCGAGGTGACTGAGAAAGTCCTATTTTTAATAGTCTGGGATGTTTTAGGTTTTTCTGGAGGTGCGTTTGTTGCAACTTATGTTGTCTTTACCAATGAACACTCTTTCCCGTTTCCGATCTGGGCGATTGTCTGGCAAGCGCAAGTTTTTGAGCCAGGCGGCTTTTTCGCTGATGGAGCTACTTGTCATTTTGGCTATTGTGGCCATTTTGGCTGTCGGTAGCTCTATGATGATGGGTAGCAAGCAGTCGGGGGCGGTGCGGTCTCTGATCGATGAGCTGGAGGGAGCTGTTAGTAATGCTGTTCAGGCGGCTGTCGCTACTGGCAAGGACATTGCCATTGTGAGCTGGGGGGATTGGGAGAATGCGGATTCTCCGTTTGCTATTGCTTTTGGCGATGCCAGTCTGGCGGAAGTTGGCGCGGGTCCGGATAATTTTATTACTATCGGAAAGGAAGTTATTGCTGGTAGGCCTCCTGTGGGTGACACTCCGGTGCTGGATGTAAGTATTGCCTCTGTTGTTGAACAACAGACGGTTATTGTGCCTTATCAGTTGCTGAAAAGTGATGCTGTACAGAAAAGGGCACGAGTCGCGGTGGAGGGGACTGATGATTGGGCTAAGGCCAAGGGGTCTAAAAATGAGGATATTGCTTCGATTGTCCCTTTTACTACTGACATTATGAAGGATGTTTTGGTTGAGAGCAATAATCTGTGCACTGGCAAGGATAGTGGTATTTCTCGGATTGTCTATGTTAGTGGTGCTACTAAACGCTTTAATAGGGATGTTTTTATTAGGATAGTGGCTACAAACTCTAACGGTAAAGTCATCCCTGATGGGCCGATGGGATTGATTGTTTTGAAGGAAAATGGTGCGGCGGTATTTAAGTTCTATAATCCAGGTGCTGATAGTGGAGATGGAAAATGGCGAAGAATTTAATCTCGAAGGTGAAAGAGGCTCTGGGTGGCAATCACACTCGCCAGAGAGGCTTTACTTTGGTGGAGTTGTTGGTGGCGGCTTTTATTTTGGCTATCGGCATTTTGGGCGTTACTATGTTGCAGGCCATTGCTCTACGGTCTTCCCGCGGGACTATTAATATGGGCACTGCGGCGCGGATTGCGGGGCAGATACTGGATGAGGTCGAAGTGGAGGGCCGCTTAAGCTGGCTGAATATTACTGATTCCAATAGGTTAGACCCGAATTTGGGTGACTTGAATGCGGCGGTTAAAAAATATATTTCTCAGGCACCAGGGTCTCCGTCAACTAAATCTTTTAATATTGGCGGTACTGAGGTGGACGAAACTAGCGATGATCCCGCTGTTAGTACGCAGTTTTTTACGGTGGTTGTTGAACGCGTGGAAATCGAACCTGCTCAGGGGGTTGAAAGTAGCACTGGGCAGATTTCTGATTTTAAGGTTAGGATTACTTTCCATGACAATCTGGATGCCCGCGGTCAGGTGATCCCTCGCTCTTTTAACCTCTCAAGGAGGATAATCCATGGTTAGGCATTTTAGAAATAAAAACACGTTTGGGTTTTCTCTGGTTGAGTTGCTGGTGGCTCTGGTGTTTACGCTCATCCTTATGGCGGGACTTGCTTCGGTTTTTAAGGCCAGTATTACTAGTTTTTATATGTCGGGCGAAACCACGTCCAGTGCTAGAAGAAATAGGCTGGGTATAGACCTGCTGGGGGAAGATATCAATACTGCTGGTATGTATTTGACTGATATGGCCCTTCTGCCGTTTACTGTTGATAATATGCCACCTTTCTGGATTAATCCCAATGTGCCTATCCTAAATGCGGGTACTAATGATCCTGCTTCTGCGGATGAGCTGTATTTTTATATGGATGAACCTCTGCCTTTTGAGGGGATTCTTACTGCTTCGCCTGTGTCCCAAACCGCGGCAGATATGGTTCTGTCGGGGGTTTCGGTGGTGTCTTCGCCACCTACCTATGAAGTCGACTGCCTGAATGCAGACTATGCAAGGATGGTAAAAGATGGCCACTATTTGATCTTTAAGGATTTTTGGGAGGCTCTCTACATTACTAGGGTGATTTCGGTCAATGGAAAAAATGTCACTGTTGAAACTGGGATGACTCCTAATGTGGGTGTTACGGGAAGTGGTTCGTCTGGCCTCCCTGCTAGGGTAAACCACTTGAATAATAGAACTAGGGTTGTGTTTGTTAATCCTGCTCAGATGGTGAAGTATAAAATTGAGATGCTAAAACTAGACCCTGATCCTGAAAAACCAAATGGTGTCCCCTGTTTGGTGCGCTATCAGGCCCCCTACCCGTATGAAGGGGTTTTTGATGAGGCGGCAAATAGTAGGACAAGACAAATGATTACGGAAAATGTGTCGGGCTTTAAGGTATATTTGTCGGTAAACGGCGGTACGACTTGGGCTGGCGAGGGGCTGAGTGCTACTGGCTTTGGTGCTGGTTGGAATGGGTCAACTGGGATTAGGAGCCAAATTGATACTCAACTTTCGGTGGTGGGTAGGCCTGGCTTTAAGGATACAAGGGCTGATGATCACTGGTTTAGGAGAATTCCTGTGTTGGTGCGGGTTGATGTGACAACTAGAACTGCTACTATGCGTGCTGAGTTTTCGGCTGGCCATGATGAACTCAAGTATAGAGACCTTTTTCAATCTTTCATTTTTGTGCCAAGGCATTTTGGCTTACCGATGAACTAATTAGGCTTCTGGGAGAATTATGTCAATGAAAATATCACACTATACAAAAAATACTCAGGCGGGTGGCACTACCATTTTGGTGGTTCTTTGCCTGTTGGTTCTGCTGACGGTGGCCGCTCTGAGTATGTCAAAAAACTCTTTTAGAGAAATCCAGACGGGTGGCTTTCTACGGCAGGGGGCAATGACAAAAAATGTGTCCGATTCGGGTATTGAGTGGACGATTTATTGGATCGACTTGCAATTGATCGGCACATCTTCTTCGACAGAGCCTGGACATCAATTGATTAATTTGGCCACTGATCTCCTTGCTGATAGTGCAAAGTCTGGCAGAGCATACGCCCTGTCTGGTGCGGATTATAAGGTGGGAAAGGAACCTTGGGAAAGTAGCCAAAGGCTGGATTCTACAAGCACTTTTACTGGTTTTGATGGAAATAATGAGATGGGCTTTGAGATGGGTTTTAATATCGGGTTGACTAGGATGGGAAAGTTACCTGTTGCTAACATGAGCCAGGGTGCGGGTGCTGGCTCTTATACTCCCGCGGCTGGTGGATCTAACTTACAGGCCCCTGACTTGTGGGCTATCCGCTCTGATGCCCTAGTGCGACCTGAAACTAGTGCTATTACGTTTACACACGGCAGAGAGGCGTGGGTATCCACGCCCGTGAGAGTAAGGTAAGGAGAAAAATCATGTACAACCGCTTTTTGAACATAATCACAGTGTCAGGGTTATTGTTTGGTTGGAGTAATCTCCATGCACAACTAGACCCAAGGCTACAGACTAGCAAGACGGATTTTCTGGATCTCTACCAGCAGTCGATTCAGGTAAAACAAAAACCTGAAATTGTTTCCATATTCGACTTCTCTACGTCTATGGATCCCCTCATGTACCACCCTCTGTACCAAAATAACAACGGGAAGGATGATGATGGGTCTACTTCTTTATATATCTCTTTTCCAAATCCGACCGGAGCAATAAGTAACGTGAGGGCAGGGTCTTCAAATACCGCAAGCACTCTTACAGTTTCCGCAGGTACTTCTGGCACCACCACCTCGACTAATACTACCACCCAGCTTACGCTTACGTTTCGAAATCTGGTAAAGCCCGATGGCAGTATCGTCACTGCCCAGGATGCAGAGAATTGCATGCAGTTAAAGACAGCCGCCGGAAACGAAATCGTCGCGGCTTCAAGGGCCACGATGTATACCGGTTCCTCCAACTCTGGCAGAGACATCAGACATTGGATAATGGCCGCCAGCCACATCCGTTTTCAGGTGACAGCCGCCGGAACTGCTGTGCAACACGCACTCCACAGAACACTGGATATACCATTGCCCTGGAAGGTTATGGGCTTCAACTCCACCGGCAACCCCTTGAGTTCTAAGACCATCAAGGATGAGCAGATCAGGAAGGAAATAGAGTATGACGATCAAGGCAAACCCAAGGGTGAGCCAAAGGATGTAGTTTACGGCAGTGGCCTGGACATCGAATATGACCTGACGTATATGGTACCCAATGGCACCAGTGCCGCAAATGCCAAGAGTAGCCTGGCAAAATATGCATACACTGCTCCATCCACCTCTGGTAGCAATCCGCACGGAGGCTATCTGTATATCAGTCCCTGGATCAAATCCATTTACCTGCATTGGCTCTTCGCCGCCAGGTGGCAGAGTAGTATTACTGCACCCGTGAACAACGGTACAAACGTTGGCTATATGTATAATGGCGATTACTACGTGGATGATTCCCAACTGGCCGGAAAATTTATCATCTTCGACTCAGCGGCTGGGATTTCCGTACCAAACGTTACACCAACCACAACCGACCGGCTTGCCGCTGGCCAACAAAGCGCGGAATGGGGTCAGGGCTATCGAGGAACTATTGATAACCCCAATATGCGCGACCGTAATAAAAGTATAAAAATCCCCAAATATAACGTGGAAGGCAAACTCAGTGGCTATATAACAGACTATGCCTACAGATATTCCATACCCCCCCTAACACGTATTCAGGCAAATAAATACGCGGCAATCCAGACGTGGGTACACCATCAGGCAGATGTATATTGGGCATTCCGATACTTAGATGCTAGTGGTAACGACAGCCTTAGCAATAGTACCAAGACTACCCTTACAACCACAGACCCAATGAGCACTAGGCTATCCGGCAACAATTCGGGGTGGACGATTTTTAATAACACTAAGGCAGAGGGAAAAAATGCTACAAATGGTAACTCTGTCAAGGGTATGAAGCGACTTGCCGCAACTTTTTCCAGCGGTAGCACGGCTTTGGCATACTCTACAGCCCGCGCTTTAGTACAGTTTAATGACCCCAATAGCTTGTTCAACGGCACCGTTGATGGGGAGTATTTAGACGGGGGCAAGGTGTCTCAATGCGCCAACAGTTTTTTGATACTGTTTACGGATGGTAATGAAAACAATGGTGGTTCGATGACAGCGAAGGATGCAACGCCCTACCTCGACAACCCCAGCCTAGGTATCAATGCTACGTTTAGCGCGGCTTCTGGCAACAGGCAAATCCTAACTGGGAGCAATAAAAATAATTTGAATAATAATCAAAACTGGTACAACTTGTTTACTATGGCGGCAGTTGGTGCCCATATGTCAGATTTTACGCTGGGTAGCCTAAATGTTGAGTATTTGCAGGCTCTCGACCCAGGTAAACGGGGTGCAACACAAAAGACAGGTAAAATCAGCGATTTCCTTCCTCTTTCGATTCACTCCCGTAACAATACTCCTTTTGCCCAGGGCCTCACCGGCATACCACGTCGGGTGACCACCATGACTGTGGGTGTGAGCCTCGGTGGTAGATATACCGCCGCAACTGGGGCAAAGCGTGCGGTGTTTTTGGGTGCGGTGATGGGAGACCCAAGTGTGACAAATGGCAAAGTGGGGGATTTTAGGGCATTTGAGCCACCAACATTCCATCCAGATGGTACTGTCGACCAGTACAACGACTGGTTACCTGATGCTTCAAATATGGAGGGCTATCCCGAATACGGCATTAAAGCCAAGAATGCCGCATTTTTCTTTGATGCCACCGACCCAGACAAATTGACTACCTCGCTTGAAACCGCTTTCACAGCCGCCATTGCCAAGGGCACTAACAACTCCACTGCTACCCCCAGCCTTCCCTTTGTGGGGGCAAGCATTGCAGGTCAGGTTTACATGGGTAGCTTTAATACACCTGATGGTGGCGGGGCTATCTGGACTGGCAACCTTCTTATGTATGGTATCAATAAAGATTTTGTTATGGATTCGGCACCTACTTGGTCTGCCACTGAAATTCTCGGTAGTAAGTCGTGGAAAGATCGTAGACTGCTAACACGTTTGCCAGGCTCGACCGATCTGACAAAGTTTTCTGACATAGGCCCAGCCTTCACCGATTCAACCAATGGCTTAATGAATCTGAAGTTTACAGACCCGGTGCAGAAAAATCCTGCAGGCGGCCCTCTGGTGAGGAACCTCATAGAGGGCAATCAGGCCAAGGTTGTTCAGTTCATTATGGGAGGCGATACTGCTAAGGATATCAATGGTGATGATGGGCGACCGCTATCAAACAGGCCCACAATTATGGGAGATGTAATCAACTCTTCACCCACTGTCGTTGAATACCAATACGATATAATCAAATCTAGGCTTAACGCCAGCAATGGAGCCGGAAAACTGTCGGCATTTAGTGGAACTGACCCAAAATTCCGCATTATTTTGGTAGGCACAAACCAGGGTTGGTTGCACTGTTTTGGCGAAGTTTCTTCCAAGGACTCGTTTGGTATTACAACAGCAGTCGCTGAAGAACTATGGGCATTTTTACCCACTGATTTTTTACCATACCTCGACTACCTAACCAACTCAGGCAATGTCCACCGATTCATGGTTGACGGTACACCAGCAATTTATCACCTTGATGTTCCCTCGCCTATTACTGGTGTGGGGAATGGCATAGTTGACTATGTTCCCAATACCACACAGATTGAGCCTGTGATTGCAATTCTGGGTCTGGGTAAGGGAGGGCGAAGCTACTATGCCCTCGACCTTGAAGACCCCTTCAACCCCACAATCAAATGGACACTGATACCAGATGAGGCGACCACTTTTCCGGATACTCGCATCGAACCTGGTAGCAACACAAATGTTGCCGATGTTCGAAGCATTATGGGTAAATGGGGCTTTTCTACTGCTACCCCTGCATTTGGAAGGGTGCAGTACGGCGATTACCTCAAAGACGCAGTATTTATCAGCGGTGGCCTCAGCACTGGAGACGTGGAAGTGGCGATGTTTGGACACGATTCTGCCGGTAAGCCTACTACCCCTATGGGACGCTCTGTTATGGCACTGGATGTCAGAACAGGAAATGTTTTGGCGGCTCACGACATGTCGAAATCAATATTCGGTGATGTAGGCCCAATTAGTGCAGGTATCATTCCCTTTGAATTTATTGTCAACTCAGGTACTGCCCAGAGGGCCTACTTTATGGACTATAAGGGTGGGTTATGGGCATGGGGAGCCACTGCAACAAATAAGGGCGTACCATTTGATAACTATAGGATTGATACGTCCAAGATAAATGACTGGAAGCTACGCAAAGTATATCAAGATTCAGGAACTAGCTCCATTTACTCTGTTGCGCCAGCACCGTTCCGCGTAGCAAATTTTACCGGTAAACCAATCGGTACCAACATCAAGCCTGCGGCGGTTGGAATTGCTATGGTTAGCGGGGATCGCAATAACCCGGTGGACTACTATGAGAGTGACCTTGCCTACCCCAAGCCCACACAAAACCACAAACTCACGGTAGTATTCGACCGACAGGATTTGGATGCCTGGAGTGGCAAGGCAGGCATAGATTCTGATAGCATAAACCCCGGAGGTGGTACCATCACTAACAATGCGCTCCGCACTTTCTCTGGTTCCATATCCAACACGGCATCATCCGCCCCGTGCAACGACACATGGTTGCAACTGGTTACACCCAGTTGCCCTAACTACTATCTGGCACCCGCCGGTGGGGCCAATCCATACTTTGGCTACTACATAGACTTCCCTAAAGTAAACGATAAATTCCTCCCCAAAGGTATCAATACCCCAATGGTGGTTTCAGGCTCTCTCTTTTATACAATATTTACGCCCGAATCCGCAGACCCGTGTAGCGGTGGCCATGGAGTATCCCATAGCTGGGTAATAGCCGACGTGCTTAACCCCCTCAAAGAAGATACCAATACAGACGCTCGACTCCACAGTGGATTGGCGGCGACATGGTCTGGCGTTGCCTCGGATTATATCCAAGTTGGCACCGCTGGTGTCCTTCAGGGTGGAACTCCTATGGCCGGAGCTGAAGGTGGCGCAGGTGGCAGTAGTGATTCGTTAGAAATCAAGTCCATCATGGCCGACCCATCCCAGGGCTATCCTAAACCAAGGGTTTGGAGGGTTGTAAGATAAGATAACCTGGATAGGTTGTGGTCAGCGAGAGATCACTGTCCACAACCTCACTACCTTTGTAGCTGACTATGGATACTAATACTTTTCGCCGCCTTGGTCATGAACTCATAGACTGGATAGCCGCATACCGGGAGCGAATGGAAACGCTTCCTGTGATGAGCCAATCCATGCCTGGGGAGATAGCAAAAAAGCTACCCAAGGAACCACCCATGCATGGGATCGGGCTTGAGGGGATTGCTGAAACTCTCGACAAAGTGGTAATGCCAGGCATTACCCACTGGAACCACCCAAATTTCTTTGCATATTTTCCATCTAACTCAGACTACAGCTCTGTATTGGCTGATCTAGTCACGGCCGGCTTGGGAGCGCAAGGGATGAGCTGGCAGACCAGCCCTGCCGCCACTGAAATTGAAGAGGTAGTGATGGACTGGCTCCGGCAAATGCTGGGGCTGTCGACCAACTTCTCTGGAGTGATTCAAGACACCGCAAGCACTGCAACCCTTTGCGCGCTACTTTGTGCAAGGGAGCGCACCACCGAATTTTGCCAAAATAAAGGCGGACTACAAGCAGAGGTAGCCCCCCTGACTGTATATGCCTCCGACCAAGCCCATAGCTCTATCCCCAAAGGGGCGTTGCTAGCCGGCTTCGGAAGAGAACACTTAAGGCTTTTGCCAACAGACAACGACCATGCCCTGCGAATAGACTTGCTAGAAGCGGCCATACAGGCCGACATTCAAGAAGGTAGGCGGCCATGCGCCATGATCGCCGCAATTGGAACTACAGCCACCACGGCCATCGACCCCTTAGAAAAAATGGCAGAATTGGCCGCCAAATATAATATCTGGCTCCATGTAGATGCGGCAATGGCAGGATCGGCGATGGTATGCCCCGAATATCGCTGGATGTGGGCAGGGGTTGAAAAAGCTGACAGTATAGTCTTAAACCCCCACAAATGGATGGGCACAGGATTTGACCTTACAGCTTATTTTGTAAAGGATGTCCAGCACCTAATCAGGGTCATGGGAACAAACCCCAGCTACCTCAGAACAACCCATGATGCAGAAGTAAACAACTTCAGGGATTGGGGCATCCCCTTGGGGAGACGTTTTAGGTCATTAAAACTTTGGTTTTTGATACTCGAATATGGTGTAGAGGCAATCCAGACCCGCATTCGGAGGGATATATCCCTGGCAAGCTGGTTGGCCACCCAGATAGACACTGCCCCAAACTGGCAACGCTTGGCACCCTGTCCACTTCAGACAGTATCCCTGCGCCATGTTCCCCCCAACATATCAGGCGACGAAAATGCCCTATCAAAGCACAACCAAGCCATAGCAGATACACTCAACGCCTCTGGCCGACACTACATTACAACGTCTGTTCTCAAAGACCAAAAGATAATCAGGGTTTCCATAGCCTCTATGCCCACCCAGATGCGCCATGTAGAAGCACTGTGGGAAGCACTGCAAAATATTAGTCTTTCTGTTTTTCCGCTACCCAAGCCATGACTTCAAGAGGGGTCATACTATTTAAGTTCAAGGCTCCAATCTCCTGCCGTAGGGTATCAATGGAATCTGGCTCTGGATCAAAAATCGGCAACATCAATTGCGTACCACCCGGATTCTGCTGAAAAGAGTCGCCTCCTGATTTGATAGGGATTGCAGAATCTGTAAAGTTTGCATGTTGATCCTGCATGTCAGCAAGTATGCTCTGTGCCTTCGCGATAACGCACTTTGGAAGGCCAGCAAGCCTAGCCACCTGTATGCCATAACTCCTGTCCGCAGGGCCATCAGCAATGTGGTGTAGGAAGTGCAACTGATCGCCCCATTCCTGTACTTCAACGTGCAGATTGGCCACCCGCGGATGTGTAGCCAGTTTGGTCAGTTCAAAATAATGAGTTGCAAAAAGCGTCCTTGGCGCACCGCCAGATAGGTCTCTCAAGTGCAATGCAATAGCCTCCGCTAGAGCAAGGCCATCCCTAGTAGAAGTACCACGTCCTATTTCATCCAATATCACCAGACTCCGGGAAGTCACTTGGTTCAATATCCTAGCGGTTTCGGTCATTTCTACCATGAAGGTACTCTGCCCCTTAGAAAGATAGTCACTAGCTCCAATCCGAGTAAAAATCCTATCAACGATACCAAACCGCATTTGTTCCGCCGGCACAAAACTGCCAGCTTGCGCCATGACAACCAAAATAGCCGCCATACGGAGGAATGTACTCTTACCGCCCATATTCGGCCCGGTGACTACCGATATAGAACAAGCTGGAAGCAACGAAAGGTCATTTGGGATACAAGCACTGCCCAGTTGGGTTTCCAGCATTGGGTGTTTTCCGCTGACTATAAATAATTCTGGCTTGTTACTTATCTCAGGTTCAGACCACCTCAAATTGCGGGCATTCTGTGCAAAGGCCGTGAGAATGTCTAACTTGGCTATAGCAGTGGCAAGTAGTAGCAAGTTACCCCTGTGCAGGAGTACCTTTTCCAAGAGGTCTTTATACAAATGCTCTTCAATCTGTTGACGGTCTGTCTCAACACTGCTGAGTTTTTGCTCAAAATCCAAAAGTTTTTCCGTAGTAAACCGTTCCGCATTTACTAGAGTCTGTTTGCGTATAAAATGTGTTGGAACCGCCGCCAGGTTTGCCTTTGTGACTTCAAAATAATAACCAAAAACGCGATTGAATTTAATTTTCAAACTTTGTATTCCCGACTTTTGCCTCTCCGCGCCCTCTAATTCGAGCATCACGCTCTTAGCGTCTGTAGCCAAGCTAGTCAATTTATCTAATTCATCATTGGCACCAGCGCGTATCACACCACCCTGTAAAATATCCATCGGGGGCGTTTCAGAAAGTAGGTTTTCCAGCTCATCCAGCAACTCTTTACAAAGGGGAGTATCCTCCGGCCATAGGTCTAGGGCAGGTAAAGCATCAAACCAACTTTCATCAGAATTAAATACTACCGATGGAAGTTTTTGGGCTTGCCTGAGACCATTACGCAATGTCGCCAAGTCGGGTGGAGTAGCAAGCCCAAGGGCTACACGACCTAAGAGCCTTTCCAAGTCAGGTATTTGTGCAAGTAAGCCCTGTAGAGGCAAGCGACGGCAGTCCTCAGTGTACCACCGCACTTGCGCCCAGCGACGCTCCAGAGCCTCTTGGTCACGCAGTGGCTGGTCAAGCCATCCCCTCAACAATCTACTACCCATTCTGGTCTTACATATATCAAGGAGACCAAACAGAGTTCCGCTCTTCGAGCCATCCAGAGCATTTACAAATATCTCCAAATGCTTTGCGCTAGTAGCATCCAGCAGAGAGCCAACAGCCTCCAGCTCCAGCGTTATACCCTGAATGTGAGCCGGTCGCCCCTTTTGAGTGACCTCAACCTGATCCAGTAACGCACCAAGAGCCGCAATGGCAGATGGAAATGGGTCTAAACCTACGCCCTCCAAGTGTTGCCAACCAAAAAACGATAATATTTGTTGCCTTGCCCTCTCAATCTCAAAACGCCAGTCGGGCAAAGTGGTATTAGCTACATGGGCTATACCAAAGTCAGGGGCACTCTCAGCCCTAATAACTTCTTGTGGAGCAAGTCGCTCTACAGTTGCCCTGAGAGAATCTTCGCCATTGCCTGGTATAACCTGAAGTTTTCCAGACGCAAGTTGTAACAGAGCCATTCCCCAAGAATCGCCGATTCTATGTATAGATGCCAGCAACCTCCCGTCATCATCCAGCCAAGTACCGGGCGTGATGATGCGCTTAATTGCCCTAGGTAGCAGACCTTTTACATCTTCAGCCTTAGCCGTAGGTTCCGCAATTGCAACAGAATATCCCGCATTGAGCAGTCTTTGCAGGTATTGGTCTAAGGCATGGTGCGGAACTCCACACATCGGTGTTTCCGCAACAGTGCCCTTTCCTCTTGTAGTTAGGGCGATCTCCATGATTGGGGCCGCTACAACCGCATCCTCTCCCTGTAGCTCATAAAAATCCCCCATTCGAGTGAGGAGAATGGCCTCTCCAGCCTCTCGCTTCAGGGTAGCCACCTGTTGGGTCATTGGGGATGTCATGGGCTTTGGGTTGTAGTCAGTTTGTGTGCTTGAATTGAAAATAGTTATTATTGTTGCAAATTTCTTTAGTGGCCATCCAGAGTTCTGATTATGCCTCTTTTGTCGATAAACTAAATGAGGCGTGTTCAATGAACATGAAAAAGCTTTTCCTCTGCAATAGACGTAAATTCTTCTTGGACTTCTAAAGTCAGTGGACAAGGGGGAAATAAAGAAGGAGAAAAGTGGGATGGATCCAACAGTTCAAACGTAAAGTGTTCTTTTTGGTTTGGTTTTACATAATCTCCCATACTATGAGTACCCAAATGAAAGCGTTTCAGTGTGCAACAGATAGCCTCAAAACTATTGTCGATACCTATCCAATTTCGTTCATGTAGGTATGCAGCATAAAGGGTTGTACCAGAGCCACAAAAACAATCAAGCACTAAATCGCCTGGGTTTGACGATGCCTGCACTATCAGCTCCAACATGCATAAATTTTTTTCTGTTGGATAACCTGTTACTTTTACATTTTGGTTAATTGAATCTCTGTATTCGAGCCAGATATCTTGTTTTGGGATGCCACTTTCAGGGTCAAAATAAATTTTTCGACGAGGATTATTCGATGGAGACCAATATATTTCTCCATTTGCGTCCATTTCGTCAAGGCGAATGGGAGTGTACTGCCAGTGCTTTCCCCTTGGCGGTAGCATGCCACGCCATGGCTGACCTGTTTCGCCATTCCTTGTTCCAGGTGCATGTATCGGAACTTTTTTATAACGCCTACCATTTAGGGGATCAACACATGGGTACTCTTTTACAATTTTTTCGTCAGTCCAAAGATCAACCGGGCGATTCCATACATATTCCGGGCCTTTGGTATAGAACATGACATAATCGGAGACATTTCCATATTGATTTTTTGTTGTGTTTTTTGTGCTACACTTTCTCCTCGTAATCCAATTGCGGAAATTTTGCTTGCCGAAAACTTCATCCAAAAGGATTTTTACCTCAAATGCCATGTTGTCATCGAGATGGATATAAATGGAGCCATCGTCTGCAAGAAGTTCGCGCAATAGGACGAGGCGTTCCCGAATAAATTCCAAATAATATGGGCCCTGCAACAAATCCTGGTAAGCATCGGATTGTTGCGTCGATTGAAAAACAGAATTTGTAGCATACGGGGGGTCAATGTATATCAGTCGCACCTTTTTGCAAACGCTATCATCCTTTATTAGTTTTCGCAATATTTCTATATTGTTGCCCCAGAATAATGTGTTCAGGTTTGCATCCAGCGAATTGGACTTCCAGATAATTTCGGTATCAGCGACAGATCCATCAAATATTTCTTGAACGCTTTTTTTGCCGTGATAATGTAGCTCAGTTCTGTTCATCAGTTTTTTTGAAAATGGAAGCAACACACCATCCGGAAATAATTCTCCGCTCCATCTGGTTTTTTGAATACCTGTTGCCATTGACTATACCTAATTTTCTATCCAATGCCTGTTCAATCGAAAAGGAACCATGCGAAGTGTCAGCACTTTTATTTTGTTTTCCCAACGCCGTTCAATGTCAGAATAATCTGCCCACATGGAACCAAGCAACAGACCTGGGCCATCGTTAATGAAAATTATTTTTGTAGCCAGATTATTTAGCTCACAATAACTAAGAACCTCATCGGCACAATTTTTATAGCCACCAGTGCGATCGTCTTCTTGGGAGCCTCCTCGATCAGAATCATATCTTGCCAGTCCAACGGCTAAGACTACGCCTTTGCTATTGGCAATGACAAAATCAACCGGCCTCCTTGGATTTGGATAACCAGAAAATACTGAACCTAATGAAATATCTTTGCCCGCACGTTCTGGGCCAATTATCTCATAATCAGGAAATTGTTTTTTTATTAGTGAAAAGAAAACTTCTGTAAGGTCATAGCCTTTTTTTCCACGATCTTTATATTCCCATAGTACGGCGCACAGAGCCTCATCTGGAATCGGCCTACTGCAAAATGCCTCTTGGACTTCGTTGATTGGGCGAAAACGGTTTCCGAATTGTTCGCAAATTGATATAGCCATGGTCTTTTTTTTTAGCATTTCTACAGGCGTATCAGGGCTTACATATTTTCTAAATACTCTTGCCAATTGGATTCTCATCCAGCTATCGGTTATTTTTGATAGCTCAGTAAAAAGCCGGGCTGATGTTTCGCTTTGTCTCAAAATCTGACCAAATAGAACAAGCACTGGTTTATACAGATCACATGCATTCTCAAGTATGTCAGGATAATATTCACCCGTGGCAAGAGTAATCCAGTTGTGGGCATCTTGCCTGTAGTCCGAAAAATACATTCTGTTATTTGAGTTTGTTTTTCTCATGGCCTCCCTTTGGGCAACATTTCAGCAATGTGTTTCTGTAGCAGATTTTTATCAAGTTCTTTCCCTGTACTTCTCCGGGCCAGTAATATAAAGATTTCCACCCCTAGAGTCAATGGCAACAAGCATGGGGAAGTCCTCAACCTCCATTTTATAAATAGCTTCAGGGCCGAGTTCTTCGTAGGCAATGCAGGTAGATTTCTTTATACACTGTGCAATCAATGCGCCAGCACCGCCGGTGGCGGCAAAATAAACTGCACCGTATGTCTTCATTGCCTCGATTACCTCAGGCGAGCGATTACCCTTGCCTATCATACCCCTAAGCCCTGCCTTAATGACCTTTGGAGAAAAGGCATCCATACGATAAGCAGTTGTTGGGCCTGCGCTACCAACGGGCTTATCAGGTGGAGTTGGGGTAGGGCCAGCGAAATAGATTACGGCACCATTGATATCCATAGGCAATTCTGCCCCTTCATCAATTAGGGCGCATATTCTTCTGTGCGCTTGATCTCTGGCAGTATATATCGTCCCGCTGAGGCGGATTTCATCGCCCACCGAAAGGCTAGAAACCACTTCAGGAGTTAGCGGAGTCTGGATTTTGCGTATGTTCATGTTATCTCCTTATAGTTCCAAGCTGGCGTGTCTGGCGGCGTGGCAGTTTAGATTTACGGCTACGGGAAGGCTAGCCATGTGGCATGGATGGTGTTCGATGTGGACGGCCATAGCAGTGGTGCGCCCGCCTAAACCCTGTGGACCTATTCCAGTAGCATTGATCCTATCCAGCAACATTTTTTCAAATTCAGCGTACTTGGGATCGGGATTTGGGTCGCCCAAGTGTCGCAGGAGTGCTTTTTTGGCCAGAATTGGAGCCATTTCAAAGTTGCCGCCAATGCCCACACCAACAACTATTGGGGGGCAAGGGTTGCCACCAGCCAGAGTCACCGTCTCAACGACAAAGTCAGCCACCACGGGAGCACCAACGGTTGGCTTTAGCATCACCAAACGGCTCATGTTTTCAGAACCACCGCCCTTTGGTGCTATGGTGATTTTTAGTTTGTCTCCCGGAACCTGAGTAACATGGACAATCGGCGGGCCATTAGTGCCAGTATTTTTCCGGGTAAAAAGTGGGTCTTCAACTATGCTCATTCGCAAGTAACCCTCTTTCCAGCCATTCGCAACCGCCGTTCTAAGTGCTTCATAGATAGTGCCACCTGTTATACAAAGTTCGCAACCCATCTCCACAAAAAACACCGCCACGCCTGTATCCTGGCAAATGGGCATCCTCTTAGTTTCAGCGATGGAATAATTTTCCACTAACTGCTTTAGCATGGACTGCCCTAGGGGCGAAGGTTCTGCCTCTACTGCCTTGCCAAGTGCCTTTCGCATGTCATCAGGCAACTCAAAGGCCGCTTTTAGGCAGAGAGCAGAAACGCTCTCCACAATTTTTTCTTTGCTAATTTCTCTCATGTTTGTTCACCTATTAGTTTTTGGGAGGGTTATTAAGGACGCTCTCAAGAGCGGTTGACTCGATCTGGATTGGGGGGTGTTCATCAAAAACTTCAATTGGCTCCTCGCCTACTACTCCTACCAATAAATATTTACCTGAGATTGGGTCTAACCTGTACTCCTTTAGCATACGGAAATTTTCTATCTGGTTTGTATTTTTTACATGGATACGCTTGCCAGTGCAATAAAAGGGGTCATCCCCAAGCATCACATAGTCACCCTTACCCGCAGAGACTGGAAGCCCCTGCGATATTATCTCCAGAACTTGTTCCTGAAGTTTATAAATATCTATGTCTGGCTTGTCCTCAAGGCCAATAATAAAACCATGTTTTACATCCGAATGTAGTTGCTTTTGCTTTAAACCATAACAATCTGAAAGTACCTTACCCACTAAGTCTTCCGCTGTATGTGCCATAAGGCGGTACTTTAGGTTTTTAGCCGCCCGCTCCTGTATCTTTAGTGGAGAAGGCCCAAAGATGCTTGGTCGATAAACCCTTACCTCCTCGCCTATGCCAAAAATAATTTGAGCATTAAACCCCAATTGCCTGTAAACGAGGTCGAAATGTTCTACCACCACCCTCTTTTTGGCCATCAGAGCAGTGCGGATGGCTTCAACTATGTGGTGTTGCTGATGGAAGGCCAGCTCAAAGTGAACATCTAGGTGAAAGGTATGCCCCGCAAAAAAATCATTGGGGTCAAAGTCAAAGATGTCGCTAGTGCGCTTATTGATGCCGTCATCGTCATTGGTCAGTTCTAGCCCTGGAAATAGCCCCCTAATCAGCGTAGACTTCCCTGCCCCCGGAGCACCAATAATACCTATCAAAAGATCGGTAGGGTGCAAGTATAGACGTGATAGCTCGCTACCAAGAGTAAACATTCGGAATCGCCCACGAGGGGCATAGTATATCGACCTAGTGAGGTTGTCCTTGATGGGCATCTGGGTCATGTGAGTCTACCTCAATGGCAACTGCAACTTAAAATCAAACATCCAACTCTATCCCCAGCAGAGGCGCGTGTTGCTGTGCGCCATACACGTCCGTGTCGCCGGGTGAGCCTGACCTAGTGAGCCTATTCATACCGATCTTAACTGCAAGAGCAGGATCGAAGTAAATTACCTTTTCAATTTGAGATTCGGGCAACTGGTATGCCTTTGCTATAACCGCCTTGCTGATTAAATTTTTCTTTTTGACTTCTTCAAATGTCGGGCGATCTTTAAAGATAATATCCAGAGTTAGCTTCATCGGGCTGGAGTTCTTGCTTCTGATAACTCTTGCAATTTCCCGCAGGTTTTTCATATTGCACCTCCGATAGTCACAATTTCACGATTGAATGGCGCAGACGGGTCAGGAGCGTCCATTAAGTGATATAGGGTAAATTGAAAGCATTGCCCCATGCGTATGTCTGAAGGGCTAAAGGGAAAAGCCAGATTTCCTGCAGTGGCTATGCGGCCTTCATACCCATAGTGCAACAGAGTGGAGCGTGTGATGGAGCAAACCGTATCAGCGGCCTCCTGTGTAGGAGCCAAAACCTCGATGAGTATTCCTGCTTCATGTGGGTCTGGATAGTTGCCCTTTTCCAAATCTCCCATTACTCCATGCTTGCCATAGACATGGAAATATACCCTTGCCTCCACATTTTCCTTTGATAGCAAGTCATCAACCCTAGCCTTCACTTCAGTGAGGATATTATCTAGTGAAGCTATCATTATTGGGTCATGGGTACCAGCAATCGAAATGGTACGAAACCCAACGGGGCTAGAGCCTTCTAGCTTTATGCGATAGGGGTTTGTTGGAGTTATGGTAGTCCCCCGCACCTCAACCTCCCCTGTAGCAAGCTCAGTAAAGGTGACATTAGACAAATCGAGGGTTCCGCCCGGCCCAGGGAGATGATAGGGATCGCTCTTTTCGTAGAGTGAATGGGCGGCGGCAGATAGCTCGGTAAATTTCCTAATTGGATTCAACGCCTTTAGCACAAAATAATCCTCGTAGAGGATGCCCAAAACAGCATCCGCACCAGAGCCAGGCGTTGCCGCAATGGCGGCACATTCGATAATTTTTCCCATGTGGGTGGCCAGAGCCACATCATAGCCCTTCATTATAGGCAAGGCAGAAAAGCATACAGGGTCGTATGCACGGCCAGCTAAAACCACATCCACGCCCTCGGTTAGCAATGCCTGGATAGGCTCTATACCCATCTGAGCCACAACATAGGGGCAAGAGTTGACCTCTTCCGGGGTCGGCATTGGCAGGTCATCCAGAGGAGTTACCTGACCAGCATCAATCGCCTTTATTACCACAGATTTTTCAATGTCGGCATAGGCAATGCCCATGCGAAAAGATAGTTTTTCTTCAAGAGCGATTTCCTCAATTATCTGTCTGCACCACTCAACATGAGGTCTGGCACCAGAACCACCTGCACTACCAATAACCACAGGAATTTTGTTTTTGATTCCGTATGTAATCATATAGCGCAAGTCTCGCTTAACCCCAACCCTATCAGTAAAGCTCTTACCACTCCCAAGGTAATATGGGCCGGGGTCTGTAGAGCCAGCATCGACCGCAATTAAGTCCGGTTTTTCTTCCATTCCTTTAAGGAAACTGGCTTCAGGAAAGCCATAGCCCAAGATAGCAGTGGGTGAAAGGACCTTGAAAGGTTTCATCATTTCTCCTAGTTCAGACAAAGTTCAGAAATGGCCACAAATACAAGCACCCAAGTTCGAGCAACTTTGTATAAGTTAATATTATATTCTATCAGTAGAGGTAATTTCAAAATCCAGTTTCTCGTCTGTGCCTTCACATCCGCCGTATCCTGCTTAATGACTGCAAATTATGAAATAATACTGAGAGTGGTTACTGATATATAGATAAGGCCGTTTCCTGTAGCGTATTGAACAGGCCGGTCGTATAGCGATTCAACTTTTTGTAGTTGAACCGCTATATGGGCGAAAAAAAGTCAAGTCCCTATACCCATTACCTTAAATATGTGTAATACTATTGTTCTAATATGGGTAAAAATGTGAAAAGAAACGCCCTGAAAGTACTCGAAAACTGGAAAACATCCTCCAGCCGTAAGCCACTGATCCTCCAAGGTGCTCGCCAAACAGGAAAGACGTGGCTAATGAAGGAATTTGGAAGTCAATGCTATGAGTCTGCCTTTTACTTTAACTTCGACGAGGAGGGCAATTTAAGCTCTATATTTGAAAACAACAAGGATCCGCTACGGATTATCGAGTTGCTGGGGCTTATGAGAGGTATGAAAATATTTCCGGAACGCCACTTGATAATTTTGGATGAGGTTCAGGAATGCCCTGCGGCACTTAATAGCCTCAAGTATTTTTGTGAAAAGGTGCGTGAGTACCATGTTGTATCTGCCGGTAGCATGCTTGGCACTCTATTAGCCCAACCTAAATCCTATCCTGTGGGCAAGGTGAATATCCTGAATGTCCGTCCACTCACCTTTGATGAGTTTTTGGAGGCGACTGATAAGCCACTACTAGATTACTGCTCTACTCTAAAGCGTGGCGCGGTAATAGAATCATTTTTTCATAACAGGCTTACTGAGGCATACAACTACTACCTGATAATTGGGGGTATGCCCGAATGTGTGGCTACATGGGTAAATACCAAAGACCCTCAGAAAATCAGAGAGCTACAATCCGAGCTTGTTTGCCTGTATGAAAATGATTTTTCTAAGCATAATGGCAAAGTTAATAGTGGAAGAATATTGCTGGTCTTTCGAAGTATTGTTTCCCAACTTGCTAAGGCAAACGAAAAATTTGTCTATGGGTGCGCCAAGGAAGGGGCAAGGGCAAGAGAATTTGAGACAGCAATTGAGTGGCTCGTTTCTGCTGGGATGGTTATCCGTGCTAATAATGTTTGCAAGCCGGAGCATCCTTTGGTTGCCTTTGATCAACCAAACCATTTCAAACTCTTTTTGTTCGATGTGGGACTGCTAAAAAACATGGCAGGGATAAGCAACGAGGCAATTCTTCTTAAATCTGACTACCAATTTAAAGGTGCGTTGACAGAAAATTATATCCTGCAACAAATACGAGATTCTTTTGATGTTGGGCCTAGATATTTTGTTACGAGTAGCTATGGGGAAATAGATTTTCTTGTCCAATGTGGAATGGATATAGTTCCGATTGAAGTAAAGGGTGGTGAGCAGACAAGGGCTGTTAGCTTCAAAAATTATTTGAACAGATATTCGCCTAATAAGGCCATTCAATTTTCCAAAAACAAATATTCGATTTGTCAGGGATATACAAATATCCCGCTCTACCTTGCCTATATGGCTAAAGAGTTGATGTAATGAGCCTTTTGCAAAACTACCAGTTTTGCAAAAGCTCAACTGGACACTAATCACTGACCACTGAAACAGCTATAATAGGTACTTTGGAGGATGGTGTATGTATTTTTTGCTACTGCAGGGGGTAAACCTAAGGGCTGTAGTCTCCAGTGGCAGTATTGTTGCCAAAGTTGTACTGATTATTCTTTTGTGTTTTTCGATTTTTAGCTGGCTGGTGATTTTCCAAAAGGTGCTACTTTTCCAGCGTAGTCGCAGGGCTTCAGAAAAATTCCGGGTTGCTTTTCGCAAGGCGACTGATTGGAGAGAGTTCAAGGGGAGGGGCAATAGCTACTCCTTTAGCCCTTTGCTGGGTCTGTTTTTGGCGGGCTATGGCGAGGTGATTTATCAACTGCGCCAGGCCACTCCCGGAAATAAATCTCAGATACGCAATATGGAGGCGGTGGAGAGGTCGCTCCAACGGGCTTCTGTGGTTGAAATGGGGCGCATGGAAAAGTCTCTTGGGGTTTTGGCTACCGTTGCCGCGGTAAGCCCATTTGTTGGCCTTTTTGGAACTGTATGGGGCATTATCGAGGCTTTTCAACGTATTGGTGAGATGGGAAATGCCAACCTTGTTACTGTGGCTGTGCCTATTGCTGAAGCTCTGGTGGCTACTGCTTTGGGTTTGATTGCCGCAATACCTGCTCTTATGGCCTATAATTTTTTCCAAAGCCAACTAAAACAATGGCAGACAGAGATAGATGACTATTCTCTGGAGTTTATAAGCCTAAGCGAAAGAAATTTTACCGAAACTAAATAACCTCCACTGGTCTGATAACTGATCACTGAAAGCTACGCAAGGCCAATGGCCACTGTTTGATGTGTTGACAAATGAAAAAAGGGTGGTACTGTTAATAGATGAAGTATATCTGGAATGGTACCAACGCGGCTCACATAGCCCTGCACGATATCAAGCCATGGTTCGCTGAAAAAATATACCAGACTGGATATGCTACGATTTCACCCTCTAAATTTCCATTGCGGTACTTTGTTGAGGCAACCATCAGGGAAAAGCATTACCGTTTAGTATTTGAAGTTGTAGAAAAAGATCGGGCTATTTACCCAGTGACAGCATTTCAGATAAAGAAAAGGACAATCTAGGAGGGTCGTATGCCTATGAAAATATTGCCAAAATTTGTTACTGAAGATGAAATGTTCAGAGAATGCCAAGGGAAAGGGCAAACCGTCGAGTACATACAGGCTAATTATGCTCAGATTGTTAAAGAGGTTGAAGAAGAGATGGGTCCACATGTGCCTTCACTCTACCTTCATCTTTTGCCAGAAAAAGGTAGACCCAAAGCGGGTACTAAGGTGCAACCGGTGGTGTCTAAAACAATCAAAATGTCGCCCGCATATTGGGACGACCTAAAGACCCTTGCCGCAAAAGATGGCATATCGCTACATTCGGCCATTAGAACTGCCTTGCTTGAATATTCTGAAAGAAAACATTTGGCAGAGGTCTCTGCTTATGCCGCGGAGTAGCCTGCAAAACCAACCAACTGAAAACTAAATTAAACGGCAATACCACCACAGCTTTTTTCTAGCAATTAACTACCATTCAGCATGACTACCAAGCCAAAATCCAACTGATAACTGATAACTGTCCCACCGCCAACCAACCCCTCTAGTAACTACCGACATGGAGCCTTATGAATTCTTGTGATGTGCTGGTAATTGGCGCGGGGGCGGCTGGATGTGTTGCCGCGTTACGCGCCGCGGAATTGGGTGCAAATGTAATTATCGTTTCCAAAGATGACTTTTCTGAAAGCAATACTGCCCAAGCTCAAGGGGGTATCATCGGCCTCTCTCAGTCTGGCGACAGCCCTGAATTATTGGCCAGAGACCTGGAGGTAGCAGGGGCTGGCCTTTGTCGCTCGGAGGCTGTTGCGATGCTGGCCTCGGAGGGACCATTGCTTACTAGGGATTTTTTGTGGAAGCAAATTGATGTGCCTTTTGAACTAGAGCCTTCTAGTGGTCAGCCTATGACCACTGCTGAGGCGGCTCATAGCTCGCGGCGCATTTACCATGTCAAAGATGCAACTGGTATGGCTATCCAGACGGCTCTTTCGGCCAAGGTAGCAGGGCATCCAAACATTCGTGTGCTGGAAAAAACTTGCTTGGTTGACTTGATTACTACTCCGCACCATGCAACCAATCCTAGGGCGGTTTACGACCCAATCAAGGTTTTGGGGGCGTATTTACTGGAGCCTACAGGGGATGTGGCTATGGTGGTAGCCAAGCGAACAATCCTTGCTACTGGCGGGCTTGGCTATATATATCTGCATACTAGCAATCCTGGCGGTGCTACAGGTGATGGCCTGGCGGCGGCCTACCGAGCAAATGTCCGAATCGTTAATTGTGAATATATGCAGTTTCATCCCACTACACTTTATGTTCAGGGGCGACCCCGTAAGTTACTAACTGAAGCCTTGCGAGGCGAAGGGGCTTTCTTGCTAAACGCTGAGCGCAAACGGTTTATGGCCGATTTTGAACCGGAAGAGATGGAACTGGCTCCTAGGGACAGGGTTTGCCGGGCTATTTTTGATGAGATGGCTAATTCGGCCAAAGCCTGTGTGTATCTGGATTTATCGCCACTTGTTGCCAAGATGGATCTGGCAGAGCGTTTCCCAACGGTATTTATGGCATGTCTATCGGAGGGCATAGACCCGCGCCACGAGCTGGTTCCAGTTGTACCTGCCGCTCACTATTTTTGTGGCGGAGTATGGGTTGACTTGGAGGGCAGAACTAGCATGGACGGCCTTTATGCTGTTGGAGAAGTGGCGTGTACGGGTGTTCATGGGGCTAACCGTTTGGCGAGCTCTAGCCTTCTTGAGGGGATGCTTTGGGGCTATCGTGCCGCCAGTGCTGTATCTGAGGATTGCAAAAAATATGCGCTCCCCGATATAACCTCTATCCGGCCTTGGCAACCGGTGCTCGAACCTGTTGAGCCAGATCCCCTACTGATCGAGCAGGACTGGGTTAGCATTCGCTCGACGATGTGGAACTATGCAGGAATTGTTCGCACTAAGGATCGTCTGGAGAGGGCGCGGGAAGACATCGGCTACTTATATCACCGAATCGAGGCCTTTTATAGGCGTGCACCAGTTTCTAAACAATTGCTCGAACTCCGTAATGGAATTATTTGTGCAAGGCTAGTACTAAAAGCCGCCCTCCAAAATCCTGAGAGCCGCGGTTGCCATTTTAGGATTGATTAGGATGGATATTAACTTCACAGATTCACTAGTATTTACCGGTGGCGGCACAGGGGGGCATTTTTATCCCGCAGTTGCCCTAGCAGAGGCGGCTCAACTCAAGTGGCCTGACCGCTCAATAGTTTTTGTCGGGGCGAAAGAGGGTATTGAAAGTCGTCTTTTGCCAAAGAGTAATTGGCAATACTTGCTACTTGATGTAGATGGCCTTTCTAGATCGCCTATTAGGGCTTTGCGTGCACTTTGGCGCATGTACTCCGCTCGAAATTTTCTAATTAGTATATGGAAAGTACAGAGACCTCTGGCGGTTATTGGTACTGGCGGCTATGGGGCAGGGGCGGCTCTCTATGCCGCTAAGTCTTTAGGTATTCCTTACTTTATCCATGAGTCCAATGCGGCTCCGGGGCTAATTGTTAGGCTAACTGCCAAAAATGCAAAGGCGGTTTGGTTGGGGATGTCTGCGGCGAAAACCTTATTGCCTGGTGCCAATTGTGCTTATGTCGGCACACCCGTGCGGAGTCCGTTTTTGCGATCTTTTGCATCTATCAAAACCTTGTTTCCTCCCCACAGGCTACTCGTACTGGGGGGTAGCGGGGGAGCCAGAGCCATTAATTCTGCTGTTTTTTCTATCGGAGAAAAATTATTGGAGAGGCAATCTGATTGGGAAATATTTCATCAGGTTGGCCATAAAGAAATTGAAAGCTGTAGTAAATTGCCCCGCCACCCTAGACATACGATTGTGCCTTACATCGAAAATATGGATATTGTGATGGAGAGTGCAAGCCTGGTTATTAGTCGATCCGGGGCCAGCACTTGTGCTGAACTATTAGTTGCGGGCAGACCCACTGTGATGGTTCCACTCCCGACAAGTGCAGGCGACCATCAAAGACATAATGCGATAGCGTTTACAAATGAAAACCATGGACAGATGGTTGAGCAAGGGCAGGGCTTTGATGAAAGGCTATTTTCTGCCTTGTCTGCAATGATGTCTGATTCAAAATTGCGCGAATCTATGTCTAAACCATCCGCCAACCTTGCGGTGGAAAAGTGTCTGAATAGTTTGAGCCATTTTCAATCCCATTTGGGGTTTTGAAACAACGGAGTTGTAGACTGTACCTGTGGCGATAGCGAATCTCATACCTAGCATCATCTTGCTAGTGCGGACGCTTTTACAAAGGTGGCTTCTAGGCTTGCTTTGGGCAGTACCTTTTCCAAAAAGGATACTGTTTCTGGGTGGATGTGGCCTATGATAACTACCCGTCCATCCTGTCGGGCTAAAGACATTGCCCTTTCCCACTGCTTGTGCATTTCGGTTGGGTTGGGGTCGTCGTCTAAAAAAATTTTTCTCTCTAGGGCAGGGATACCTAGCTCTCTGGCTACTTCTAGGCCAATTGTGTCTTTTTCGGTTCTGCTGTCGAGAAAATACCATTTGCGCGCTTTGGCTTCTTCCAGTATCCATGCCATCCTGTCGCGGTCGGGCGTAATGCGGCTACCCATGTGGTTGTTCATGCCTTTTGCGTAGGGAATATTATCCATGGCTCTTGCTATGTTTTGTCGAACTTCTGTTTCTGTTTGACTATAAAAAATTGCCCCTTCTCCCGGGTGCTTGCCGGGGCCTGGATAACCAAGTGGTTCCATCGGCATGTGAAGAATTATTTCTGCTCCCTTGGTGTTGGCTAGGCTGGCGTTTTCCTTTGTGTGCGATAAAAAGGGTAGGACTGCCACGGTTATCGGTACCTTTAGGGAACATACCCTAGAAACTAGCGAAGACTCTGCCTGGCCTAGATCGTCTATCACTAGTGCTATTCGGGGAGGCTGTGTCTTGGCTTTTGATGCGGTGTTGCTATTACTACTATTTGCCTTTGGCGGGGTGTGGGATGTGGGGGTTGGTTCGGTACTAGGCGGTATCTCAACTAACGGAGTTTGTGTTGCTGGATTATTGTTTTCATTTTTTTTCTGACAATTTGCTTGATACAAAATCATCATAAAAATGCAAAGCGACAAAAGGCCAATTGCCCAATGTATGAGCGATTGTTTTTTTGATTTTTTTTTTGTTTTTTTTGACACTGTGCCTTTATACCACGTCGCTAGAAGATAATTCTTGCTTGAAAGTAGCTACTTTTTGTGAGGTGTCTTTTGGTTTAATGGTACCTTTTTCCAATGCTTCCAATATCCGTGGCAGAAGTTCGTTGTTGTCTGGAATCCCTCTCAGAGAGTAATCCGGCACTAAACCTGTCTTATCGAGTCGCCCTCCTGCAGATGCCAATCCCAGCTTTTCTCCACTTGCGCCTAACCAGCACTTTGTGACAAGTTCTACCGCCCCCCCCTGTTTGAGGTTGTATCGGGTGCGTTCTACTGCTTGTCCATAAGTGCGTTCTCCCAAAAAAACAACTGTCTTTTTGATTGATGGTGTTTCTAAACTTTTTTTCCCAAGTTGTTTTAGTGCAACTGCTAGGGTTTCTGATGGGCCAATTGTCCCTGACCCAATCAATACTGCAATTTTAGAAAACATAGGTCTTCCATATTGGGGTATTTCAAGCGGTTGGTCGGGCTGGCCTGTTTCTTGAAGGGTTGCGAAAATGCCACTGCAACCAAGCATGGCAGAAATTTGCGCGGCTTCTTGATAACTACCACCGTTACAAGTTCGGAGGTCAATCACTAGGGGTAACGATGAATCAGCTTTAATAAATATTTTTTCCAGCTCTTTTGCGCGTCCTGCTTTTATGTCGGTCAATACTACGGTATTTGCGCTTGCTTCAAACCTATACTGGATGGCTACTGCCTTAGGTGCGCTTCTGGCCAACACTACCTTTTTTTGTTCTGCGGAATTATTGGGCATCAGAGCTAATGATATTTCGCTACCTACTGCCCCCCGTAGCTTTCGCTCTATCGCCCATTGGCTCAGAGCCACGATGGATTCTCCGTTTAGCTTTCTGACAACATCGCCAATCTTTATCCCTGCCTCATCTGCGGGGCTATCGGGCACTACACCTGATACGATAGCTACAATACTTTGCTTTAGGAGTGTAAGACCGGTTTCACCAGGCCCTGGGTCTGTTAGGTGGGCTTCTTCTGGAGATATGTAGGAATTGAGTAGATTTGCGCGCTGTAATGCGGCCTGCATTCCTCCTGCGAGTGCTTTGCCGATGTCTGGCACGTCTACGTGGTTTTCTTTGATGAGTACCAACACGTCTTGAATATCTGCCAAGCCAGCCAAGGGGTCATCAACAGTGGCAACTTTCTGCCTCAGTTCTAATGGTTTTGGTTCTTGCCTTAAAAACATTGGCGCAGTAAACACTGCGACCAATGGTAGGGTGAGCATTGTAATCCATGATCGTTGGTGCATTTGAAAGATATTATCTCCTCTGTTTTTGATGGCCTATCTAACTCGTTTTTTGTCATCGGGCATGGTTTTGCACTTACACCAAACATTTATACCTTTGTTAATTGGACTTAAAGGCTGGGTCTGCCAATATTTCTTGTGCCTCGCTTGCAAATTTGCCTTTTGGAGCCATCGCTAAATATTTTTGTAGGTTTGTCTTGGCTGTTGCGAAATCCCCTTCCCCTAATTCGCACATTGCGAGCAAATAATATGCTTCAGGCATCTTTGGGTCTAGCTCGATAGCCCGCTTGAAGTGTGGCAGAGCCTCGGTTGTTTTGCCGGCGTTATACAGGTCGACACCTCTGTTATATGAATTACCCGCTATTGGCCCATCAATTTTTTCTACCATGTCTATGTATTTGCTGGCGGCTTCTGTATCGCCCTTCATTCCGGCTATTTCTGCTAGACACTGGGCGAAGGCAGAATCGCCTGGCATCTTTTCCAAACATTCTAATAAAACTGGCTCGGCCTTGAGCCAGAGTTCCGAGCGTAGCGATTTGTCAGCGTTACCAGTTTCAAACATAGATAGGGCATACAACTTTTTTGCTGATAATAAGTGTTTTTGCACTTCGCTAGGAGCCTCGCCTGAGCTTTCCTCAATTGATTTACTAAAAAATGAAACCGCCTGCTCAGATATTTCCATTGCCTGTGAATATTTTTTGTCGTTGAATAACTGGCCTGCTTCGTTGTAGGCACTAACAGCATCAATGGCTGACTCCCTGCCAGCGGGCTGAGCTTGCGGGTTTGCATTGGTGGCTTCCGCTGGAGTTATTAGTACTATTTCCTTTGTCAGGGCTTCACCCAGAGGGATTTTTACTACCTCTTTGTGTTCAACATACCCTTTGGCGGTAACTGTCAGATCATATTCGTAGGGGCCTAGACCAACCTGCAAGTAGCTACCATTTGAATTTACTTTGATTTCTCTAGACTGGTTAGTACCAATTCTCTTCAAAACAAGCGTTGCTGTAGGTATTGGCTTGCCGGCAGAATCAGTCACCTTTCCTATCATCCTCCCAGTTGACTGGGCTGAGAGCGAAAATGGCATTGTTATTGCGATTGCACAAAAAAATAGGTTTCTCATACAGAACCTCCGAGTTTACTGTCCCTTACTATATTATGGTTCGACATTGGCTATTGTTCCAGAAAAAAGTGGAGTATCTGCCAACTAATCCCTAATCCCTAATCCCAAATCCCTAGCACTACCAACTAACTAATAGACTAGCAAATCATAAACTGTTATAATCGAGCTTTGAAAGTTTGGCCTACCATAGTTTGCTGTTTGTTTGCGGTTTGGGTTTTTTAGGGTGTGATAAATGTTGCGTGACCTTGCTTTGGGACTGTTGATCCTTTCTGGGATCGGTGAGCCTGCTGTAGCTC
>Ga0082212_10000878_pt1 | contig 44301 bp, 41 predicted proteins | sample TergutNt197P3_FD_71548 | JGI IMG/M metagenome (GOLD analysis project Ga0082212, IMG submission 71548) | Neocapritermes taracua P3 segment gut microbial communities from Petit-Saut dam, French Guiana - Nt197 P3 | ecosystem: Host-associated > Arthropoda: Insects > Digestive system > Gut ... | reverse complement strand
TCACAGAAAAAGTCCAGCTATATGATGGCATCGAGAGGATAAATGACAACTCATACATTTTTCCAAAGGCTACGAAAGCCGCTTAATATCGAGTGGAAAATCTTTTCGTCATCGAGTATAACTGCAAAATTTCAATTAATTGGGCTGAAATGCGCTTATTATTTCGATATAATTGTAGAGTAAATTAAACAGAGTTCAAATTTGAATAAAATACTAGGAGGGAGACAAACATGGAAAATGACATAAAAACACTGCAGGACGAGCGGATAAAACTCTATGACGATTATTTCTCAAACATAATCCCAAAGAGGATGCCTGTCCAAATGTCGATAGCGCACCACATTTTAGCTGAGCGAGGAGGGATTGATTTCTTTGACTTCCAATACGACTACTCCCTGCTTGCAGGCGAAATGGAAAAAATTTGTGCAACCCTATATTCAGACACTTGCCCGGTGGGCGGTGTTGGGCAATGGACCCGCACACCAATGTTTTTCCAATTTATGGAGAGCCAGTCATTTGTGATGGGGGCAGGGGGGTTTATCCAACACCCAGAAGTCGTCGGTTTATTTGAAGATGAATATGACGCGTTGATCGAAGACGCATATGCGACAGTGCTCGAGATTGTTGTGCCACGGCAGCAAAAAGCCATGGGCCTTGACGATCCAGTCAAAAGGGCAAATGCGGTACATATGTCAATCCTCTCAAAAATTGATGATGGCGCAGCCATCGGCCCGACAATCGCAAAACTGATGGCAGAGTACGGATACTATACCGGAGCGCCAAGGGGATCTGGTGGTGCGACAGTTGCGCCATGTGATTTTGTTGCTGACCAGCTAAGGAGTTTCTCGGGGTTTTCCAAAGACATAAGGCGCAACCGTGAAAGAGTCTTTGCAGCATGCGAAGCAGTTTATCCGCTTATGTTCCTATGGGGCCTCCCACAGATGCCTGCGCCGCAAGGGAATGTGAACATACCTTTGCACATGCCCACATTCATGCGGGAGAAAGATTATGTTGAAATTTGGTTGCCGTCATATTTAAAGATGGTAGAGCAATATGCGGCAAGAGGATCCAGGGTCAGCCACTTCAACGAGCACGACTGGATGCGTTACCTTGATATCCTGCAAGACTTCCCTGCTGGCCAAATCATGCGCTTTGAATATGGTTTTGACAGTGCGCAACAAATAAAAGACAAGCTTTCAAAGAAACATTTTATTGGCGGCTTGTACCCATTGATCTATGCCAGAACAAAGACTAGGCAAGAGAATATCGACGAAGTCAAAAAGTTCCTAGACATTATGCTACCAGGCGGAGGCTACATGTTTGGATTTGACAAAGGACCTATAGTAGCAAGCGACATCGTTATGGACAACTATTGCGCAATTGCTGATACCCTTCGCAACTACGCTGTTTACGACAATCCAGGACAGCCCTATGGAACGCTGCTGAATGTGGAGAACTTCAAGATTGAGGAGACGCCAAAGCTGGAGAGCAAATATGCATTTAACTGGGAGGAGTTCAAAGCAAAATACCCCTATACCCCAGATTCTGCAAAAGCCCGCTTTGAAAACTACTACAACACTATGATGAGCATCAACCTCAATTTAAGCGTGTAGCTTTTTATCTATGTCCTGGCTCTAAATGGCTTGATGGAATTGCTGCCGTAAGCCGGAGCGCTGCCAGTAATAATTTTGCATTTCAAGAACAAAGCCAAACAATTAAATAAAGAAGAGCCAGGAATCCCTTGGCAACAAGGATCCCGGCTCTTCTTTATTTGATTGTTTGCAATTTTCACTAGCTCAAAACAGTATTGTATTATTTCGTGGAATTGCCGTTGAGCTCATTGGCAAGTTGTTTTAGGCTATTTCCATCCGTTCGAATCCGCAATGCAAGAGCGCTATAAGACACCATCCACGGTTTCCCCAACCATGATGCCAGAGTATTTAATGCTGGCTTCCCATAAATCAAGGGCGTTCTCCTTATTATGGGACAATGGCGAACTATCGATTATAGTGCCTCTATCGTTGTACTTAGCGCTTTCCTTGCCATGGTAGTCATCAATTGCCATAGCTGCCAAGGCAGCCCCTGAAACATCCACATACCCTTGGTGCCCGATGCCTTCATTATCCATTTGGATCCTGCTACCATCCCTTGGCAGGCCAGTGAAGTTTGTTTCTACCATCAACCCAGGATTGAAGGCATTCACTGTAATTTTTTTGCCCAGTCTTGCAAGCCGTCTTGACAACTCGTAAGCAAAATAGAGGTTGCACAGTTTGGAATAGCTATACCTGCTTTGATCCTCATTCGGCGCAGCCAGTGCCGCAGCTCCAGGCCAGGCCAGTCGGCCATGGGGCCTTGGATCGTTCATTGCGCTAGATACGGTCAGTATTCTGCCAGGATCCGTTATATGTGGCAACAACAACAAGGTCAATAAAAAGTGGCCTAAATGGTTTGTGGCAAAGATAAGCTCAAACCCGTCTGGGCTAATGCCGGAATGCCTGCCGCCAATCCCGGCATTCAACACCAAAACATCAATTGGCACAAGGCCTTCCTGGATAATTTGCGCTACGCCTTTTCTTACAGACTCCAAAGAACTCAAATCAAGCTCAACAATATCAATGTTTTCGTTTCCGGTCTCGCTAATAATTTGCTTGCGGGCTTCTTGCGCCCTTTCAAGGCTTCTGCAAGCCATAACGATTTGGTTGCTTTTGGACTCTTTAGCCAATGTTTTTGCGCATTCAAACCCTAAGCCCTGGTTGGCTCCTGTGATTGCAATCCGCTTTAAATCGCCCATTTTTCCTCCAAATAATAGTTATTGTATATAAATCAATGCTATGCCATTTGAACTTATCGGGCAGGCGCCTGATGCAAGCCGGATAATGTTGAAGCCTCAAATCGCCTAAATGAGCATAGATATCAAAAACAGCGTCAAATGGAGCTGAAAGGCACAACTTCGAATAGTATGGGTTGCTCGAATCCAAACCAGTGGCATGCCATTGAGGGTATTTTCACAAGGTGCCCCATAGTAAATAATTAGCCAAACCGCTTTTGATTATGGCAAGCAAACAATTTAGCCATAAAACAGGGCTTGCATGCCAGAAGCTGCAGTATCAATAATTCTTTATCCAACCATTAATCGTTTATTACAAAACTCCCCCCCTTTTGTTTTGCATGTTTAAGGCATCGGGAGAAACCAGCAAGAAAATTGAAATGAGGTATTTCGAAAATCAAGATTTGACAAAACATGTCTAACACTATTATACCATATTCCTAGATCAAATTTCTGCCAAGCTTTAGCATGAGTGGATTGTGTCCAGTGGCAGCGCAGTGGCTGTTCTTGGAGACACATGCTATATGTGGGGCATAGGGTATTGGGTTTGGGACATCATCTTTTCATATATAGTTTCATTTACATATAAATTTAAAGCGATAAATAAAACGAAAATACTTAGTCAATAACTAGTATTTGCCAAAATAGATTTTGTATTAATAATTATTCTATGCTTTTGCAACAATCAAAAAACTTTCTAAACTCCTTCTAGCTTCTCCATGCTATAATCGATGCAAGATTAAAATACTTATGGAAAAGGATGAGGATTGCGAGCACATGGATTACACTGAAGCAAGGGCATATATAAGGTCAAAACGTATCTCTGGGCAAAAGTTGGGAACCGAGAACATAACCAGGCTATTGGACAAGCTTGGCAACCCACAAAGAAACCTGAAAGTCCTGCATATCACAGGAACCAATGGAAAAGGGTCAACAAGCACAATGCTATCATATATCTTGGCAGAAGCGGGATACAAGACAGGCCTGCACCTATCGCCCTCCCTTGAAAAATTTGAAGAACGGATCCAGATTAACAATGAGTTGATAAGCGAAGAAACCCTCGCGCAATTGGCAACTATAATCAAACCTGCAGTTGACGCAATCATAGATGAAGGCTTCCAATCCCCCAAAGAGTTCGACATCATTGTGGCAACAGCGCTAATGTACTTTGCGCAGGAGAATGTCGATTTCGCAGTTGTGGAAGTTGGTATGGGTGGCAGGCTTGATGCTACCAATGTTTTTGACAAACCTGAGGTAGCCATATTCACAACTATTGGGTTGGATCACATAAGGGCATTGGGCGACACAGTTGAAAAGATTGCATTTGAAAAGTCTGGCATCATTAAACCTGGCGGGGATGTTGTCATTTATCCTTTGCTTAGCGGCGGAGCCCGTGAAGTAATTAGAGAACAAGCGAGCTTAAAAGAGGCAAAAGTCCACCAAGGCAATATCGCGGATATCTCCCTTTTATCCTCATCTCCAGCAGGGCAAGTAATTTCATACTCGAAAAAAGGCTCTATGCTGGGCCTTGACGAATTCGAGCTAGCCCTTCTCGGTCAGCACCAAGTATTTAATGTGCTAAATGTGCTTGAAGTATGCGAGGTATTGGCAAGCAAAGGCTACAATTTGCCTTCCAGCTCAATTAAAGCAGCTCTAAGAAAAGCCAGGTACACAGGCCGTTTTGAAGTTATGCACTCTAATCCCTATATTGTCCTTGACGGTAGCCATAACATTGAAGGCATATCATCATTTGTCGACAATATAAACCGGTACTTTGCAGGGAAAAAAGCAATTTTGTTCTTTGGGATGCTGTCTGACAAGCAATTTGGCGAATCAATTGATAAATTCTCGACTGTTGTGGAAAAAGTCTACACTTTGACTCCTGATGACAGAAGGGCGATTCCTGCCGCTGAAATGGCAAATCTCATTAGCACTGCCCATCCCGATATCGTTGCGACACCATTGGAAAGCTTCAGCCAAATTGGGGATTTGATTGACTTAAATGACAAAGAAGCCTTATATGCGTTTTGTGGCTCACTCCATGTCGTCGGACCTGCAAGGACTGAGTTGGTCCAGATTATTGGCGAAAACAAAACACAGTAGCACATGCAAGCAGGCGCATAAAAATACTACTATTTGAAACTCATGGGCAATTTACTCGCGCAATTTACTCGCAAGGATGCTTCCCATGAGTTTTTTGCCCATTTTGTAAAGCGGCATATGAAAACAAGAAGGTTTTTTCTTTTGCGCTGGAAACTGTTGCACGCAGTGGTATGCAGACAAATGCTCAAAAGCTTGCGTATTTATGCCAATTTTTTTACCCTCAGTTTCACAAGCTGTGCATACCCGTCAATAGTAGCTCCAATTTCCTTAGAGCCGTAGGGCGCAAAGGCGCTGGCAATTTCATTCGGGTCGAAAAATTCACCTTCGACTCTCTGGCTCCGTATAACAGTGTTGATCATTTTTCGCACGGCCAATGTGAAACAAGGATCAACAATATACGCTACCCCATTAGGCTTTAGTACATGCGCGGCTTCTTTCGCAAACCCATTTTTGTCGGAAAAGTGATGATATGCCAGGCAAGCGATGAGTACATCAAAGGTTTGGCTGTCGAATAGCATATCTTCACAGCGTGAGATTAAGCGAAATAGCTGTCAAGCTAAAATTATATTTGCCCGCAACAAAAAAAGGAAAAAGAATGGCTCGCTATTGCATCTACTGACATCTATTTGGAGAATGAGGAAATCGTGCGTTTGTACGGCAGGATCTGGGATGTGGAAGTCTTCTTCAAGGTCGCTAAGAGCAATCTCGGCTTGGCAAAAGAGTTTTCATGCAGGTCTTTTGATTCTATGACGGCTTGCACAGCAATAGTTTTCCTTCGCGATATGATGTTGGCGGAGGCACAAAGGGATTCAAGCGACCTTAGGACAGTTGGCGGTATGTTTATACTATTCTGCGATGAGGCGAGGGACACGGCATTCCAGGACGTTCTTAACGAGCTGATGAGGCACTTGGAAAACTTCCTCAGAAATCAATTACCATACAATAACACATATTTAGACGAAATGATTGGAAGATTTTTTGATGAAATGCCTGATGGGCTGCTTACTCCTAGTCAGAGCGCAGGCGGGGTGTCTATGATGCAATAAACGAGACAGGATTTTGACATAACTTGCAGCCTAGTGGGAATATTTCCATTCACTCTGCTCTATGGTCCGCAAAATGAAGAAACGGCATAGCTTCACTATACCGTTTCACGAAAACAACCCTATGCTGCTTATGACACAGCACCTTGCCCACAACCTCTCAATGATCAAAGATTTGCATTTACAGCTTGATAAATCTGTCAGCAAAAGTGTCAATATAATTTTTTCGAACTACTGGATCGTCAGGCAAAAAATCAAGCAGTTTTGATAGTTCCTCAACAGCCTTGCTATAATCGCTTAGGCTCTGTTCCAAGTTTGCTTTGTCGCTCATAGATTTCCTTCCTCCTGCACACTTAGTTGGGCAATATAATCGCAAACAGCTTTTAAGTTTTCACCCTTGGCATCGCGGCGGTAGCTCATCATCTTGTCAGGCGCTAGAATAAATCCGCCTTCCCCGCTGCCCAAATCGTTTACCAATTGTTGTGCATAAGCAAGGCACTCGTCGACAGTGGAGTTGCCAAGATAGTGGGTTGTCATTCCCCCAACAGCAGTGATGTTAGGCATAGCTTTGCGCATCTCATACGGGTTTTCCATCTCGAATTGGATTGCCAGATGCCCTTTCGGCAAGTCATGGAAAAAGTCAGCCAATCGAATAATTTGTCCTTGCGCCATCATGTGCATGATAAAGTTTTGCTCAGGGGCGAAGGCTGTGTCGAAGATTTTCTTGAGGGTTGGCCAGTAGAATTTGCCAAACTGTTTTATACTCATGAAATTATGGGACAACATTCCAAATGATATGTCGAAAGCGTGTAGAGAAGAATCAATTTTCCCAGATTTCATCAATTCGACAAAAGGGTCTGTCGACTCGCTGTCCAACAAAGCAATGGCTTGAGCAAACTTTTCCGGCTGCCGGCGGGCATCGATAGAAGCGCCTTCTAGCCCTGCCCAGCTCAAGTATAATGAATCGACAGGGTTGGGGGCAGGACCTGACGCATTGAATTTCGGCAAATGGAACACATTGATTGCCATTTCGTTTAGCTGCGCAGTGTGCTCGTTATAGCGTTTCCACTCTTCTAACGGCTCGACAAGGTCTTTGACTTTCAAATCGTTCCATGCAGGGAACTTGCGGGGCAACATGCTTTCCCATAGGAACCTTTTCCTATCTTCCATAAATGCATCATATTCGCCAGGGAAAAGCAGACGAAAATCCTTTAGCTCTATGGACTCTTGCTCATCATTGAAGACATTAAAACCAATGCCAATGCCATCAAGCATTTTTCGCGGATGGCAAACCAAACCGGATTGGATTCTGGCAACATCAAATTTGTAAGTCTCATGGAACCTCTTTTGGACTTGGACATTTAGATCCCAGTCATCGGAAACCTCTGAAATCTTGTAGCCAGCGTCTAGCGCAGCCCATAGGAAAAAGTGCGGGAAAAATGGCACACGCTCTGGTGAGTTAAAACGTACAGTGTCATCGATAAGTTTTTTGTGGTATAGCACTTTCTGGTCTGGCATAATTAATTCCTCCTTGGAATTGGCTTTTCGACCTTATTAAAAAGCGCGCATATTTTGTAGCTTATGGAAGCCAAAACAATTACAGCATGTGGATTAAATAAAGTCAAGATTACACATGTTTTTAGTGAATATTTTTCCAAATTGTGTCTGCATCGAGTCTCTTGCTGCCAAATGCTCTTTTTTCAATGATTCCATTATAAAATCTATAGAATACCCGGTTTGTGGCATCATATTGCCAATTTAACAGCCTAGGCCGGCTCCCCCATTTATAAATGCCACGAATAGCCGATGTGTTCTTATTAAGCCTGATGCTATAATCTGAGCTGATGGTTTCTCCGTCCAAAGAAAGCTCAAATGCGCCTTTTTCAGACAAAGCAATCAAATGTCCAGATTCATGGTCGAAATGCAGCTCTCCGCCTGTAATTTGGCCGTAGCTGTTGTACGTGAATACATCGCAGGGTATGTTTTTTGAGCAAGTTGCCAGCTGGGCGCCAAGGCCAGTGCTGATACTTTTCGCAAAAATGCCCGACTTGACTTCAGATATTTTATAGAACAAAAGTTGGTGTATGGATTCATGGCTTATGTCGCTAAATTCCAAAGAACTGTCTATTGCAAAGGCGTCAGCTGCTATAACAAACATATCATTGCCTACAAATGTGCATGGCCTATCCCAAACCTCTCTTCCAGAATACCCAAGTAGCTTCCTGCTTGGCTCGAAATCCTTCAAAAATAAGCTTGTTTCAAAAAAAAGGATATTGTCTTCTGGTGGCACTCCCCATCCGTTTGATAGAAATGACTTGCTGTCAGGGGATATAGAAAGCAAGCTATGGCGGTAATTTATGTAATTGACACCTGCTATCCTTTTTCTGAGCCTGCGCCCGTTAAAATACATTTCTCCAGTCCAGCCATAATACACGCTACGGGGCGTAATCAGCTGCCATGTCGACAAATCGATTATATCGAGCCTGTTGTACTGGGTTTGGTACAAAAGCAAGGTGCGGCCACTACATTCTAGAAACCCTATGGAATAGCTTGATACACCGTTCTGGCTGTCTTTACGGGCAAGCTTTGAGGCTACACCTTCATTTACATTGATAACAGCAGCGTTTAAACCATACTGCTCGCTTACGCAAATGTAAGGATGATGGCAATAAATCTTAATAGGGTGGTTTCGCACACCTATATTTTCGATAACGGTGATGGAATCAAAACCACTAGCCTCATTTCCGTAATATAGGCGTTTGTCTTTGCAGAATACTGCGAAATTGCCATCGCCATTATTTGAGCATTGAATTGCCAGCACGCTCGTGCCGCTAAAGAATGGATTTTTTCTTTTTTTGAATTTCAGCATAACTCGACTAACACGCTAACAGGTTTTGCTATCATTGATAACAGTCAGCTGGTTAATGCCATTATAACTACATTGTGCTACTCCTCCAAAATACAACGGCAATGCAAGAAGCAAAACTAGATGGGAGTGCGAACACAGAGGTCGTTGCCATCGATAACTTCTAGCCACTCTTTGCGTGAAATTTAAGTGCGTTGCCATATGTGTCCTCCATGCTTTCACAAAGAATTGTAAACTCCTCTTGGCAGTTTATTAGCTGCATAGTGTATAATATACTCAAAACTGCCAATAAAGCTAGACTTAGGTTTAGCCATGATGACGTTGCTGGCGGATTTAGCTTACAGGATGGACAACCTTTATAAATACATAAGCAGATTAGGGGCTTTAACAGGTATGGATTGTGTGCCGATTATCCCCAATCTGTTGGAATGGACAGGCAGTAGGATAATATGTCCTGCTTTCGCTAATGATAATTGCAAAAGAAAGAGGTTTTTCCATGAGCATACACGAACAAATACTGACTGGCGCCCACCCTGCAAATACGCCTATCACTCCAAGTGATGTCCACCAAATCATGGGAGCTGGAGTGGAATATGTCCTGCTAGACGTCCGAACCCAAGACGAATTCAACCACGGTCATATCAAAGGGGCAGTCTTGCTTCCTGTAGATAATCTGCGCCGCCTTGCGCCGTCGTTGCTGCCAGACAAAGAAGCGTTAATACTGATTTACTGCAATACAGGAAATCGGGCTGCCCTTGCCGTGAAAATGCTTGGCAGGCTCGGTTACACAAGCATCGCAAGTTTTGGGGGCATAGTTAACTGGCCATATGAAGTTGTGACATAGCTTGGGGCTACCTTTTAAAAAAGCGGGACGCTTTCTTGCTTTTGCGTCTCGCTCATCTTTATTGAACTATTCTGATCGCCCGCCACGCTAAACGTGTTGATTTTATTGTGTTTTCTGGCGGTTTCATATGGCACATTGCTTCCAACTACTCATTCATTATTGCTAAACTCAAAGGCTCATTTCCGCTATCTGATCGTTTAGAAATTTGGGTTGTCTAATCATTATGGTGAAGGCAAACGATCTTTCGCCAGTAGCATTATTGCCTGCTCATTCATCTTCAAGCAGATAAATGGCATATTCAAAATGTTTTTCAGTGTTTGGCAAATACAACACTTTTTATTGCTGTTTTTCACTGTTGGATTTCAAATCAGTTTTTTCGAATGTTGCGCTTCTTGCCACGCCGTAGCAGTGTTGCCCCGTGAGAGTGGCATTGCGTCTTTCGCTTATTCTTTTCTATACTCTTTTATCTTCCTAACTCAAGTTTCTCATTTGAAGAATGATTGCAAAATTTGACTAATCTATTAATTAAAACTATAGGGAAATTCTCTGAAATCTAGTATAATATTGTTAAGTGAACAAAAAAACTAGAGAGGGAACCCCCTATGAATAACATTATAACAGGCCATGAGTCTCAAAACGCAACAGATTCGTTCTTTTCACGCTTAAAATTTGGGACAATGCTAAAGCAATGCAATTTCAGCAAGCGCATCGGTCATGTCCTCCCTGGAGTTGCTGAAACTTATATTTTCGCTCATTTTTACATATAAAAGCTGGAGCCAGGCGCTTTCGTCAAACGACCTCGTGGCGACGGCAAAAAAGGATGCGGTTTACCGATTTTTGGCAAGCCCGAACAGCAACTGGGAAAAGCTCCTCCTGGCGGCTGCTGTGAAAATAGTCTCAAAAATCGAGAAGGCAACAATTGGAGCGATGGAGCGACTGTTGTGCCCATCAATTTCCAGCTGCTAAGCTCGCGCGAAAAGCGGCGCAGGATCCAGGAGATGGACGGCAGCATCGACAAACGCGCCATCGGCCAAAAGAAGGCTGCGGGCTCTTGTAAAAGAGAATGATGTTGCAGTTGATTTTGCAATACCAGCCCGCAAAAACAAGATTCCTTCAAATACGTGCTGGCTGGCAGCTGGTTCTCCTTTCCAATTTTCTTCGCGAACCTGAAGGCTGAGGGCATCGAATGCATCGCCATGCTCAAAAAAATGAGGACTGTATATTACATTTGGGAAGGGCAAAAACTCACGCTTTCGCAGGCCTACAGAAAGCTGCCGAAGAAAAGGGGCAAGGCGGAATTGCTTTGCGAGGCGATTGTTTCAACAATCCCTTCTAATGAGGGCGAAATTGCTGTCGAGCTCAAGATTGTATTTGTGCGGAATAGAAATAAAAAAAAGGAGTGGCTCGCTATCGCATCCACTGGCGCTCATTTGGAGAGCGGGGAAATCGTGCGCCTCTATGGAAGAAGGCGGGACATAGAAGTTTTTTTAAGTGGCAAAGAGCTGCCTTGGCTTGGCAAAAGAATTTTCATGCAGGCCTTTTGATTCTTTGGCGGCTTGCGCAGCGATAGTTTTCCTGCGCTATATGATGCTTGCAGAAGCGCAAAGGGATTCTAGCGACCCTAGGACGATAGGCGGATTGTTTATACTATTTTGCGATGAGGCAAGGGACACGGCATTCCAAGAGGTTCTTAGCGGGCTGATGAGATACTTGGAAGATTTCCAAAGAAAACAACTACCCTACAATAACACATATTTAGACGAAATCATCGGTAGATTTTTTGATGGTTTGCCTGATGGATTGCGGTTTCAGCTCAATTATTAAACTGCGAAACTTGAGTAGAATAGCAAGGATGATTCGGTCTATTTCATGTTGCCTGCCTAACGGGAGTTAGTACTCCCAACTACAAAAAACACATGTGATCCGCTTCCCAAGCGAATCACATGTGTTTTCAAATGTAACGTAAAGTTGCTATGGCCTGGCTCCTGTCTCCTCGATAGCCGCCCATAGCTTCCCTGTCTCATCGTCCATCCTCTCTCGTTTTTTTGCTACCTTGCCAGGGTTGAGGTTAGGCGTGAGCCAAGCCTGCCTGACAGCTGCCAGATCATCCATCATCCTGTCAAGGGGCAGGTCGATGCCCCTTGCCGGCAGCTCTTCGCGCAGCGCCCCGGCGATCGCAAGTGCCAACAGGCAGCAGAAGACGTGGACGTGGATCTTGTCGCCAGTGTAGTGGGACTGGGGTGTGATTGCGAAATGCATGGGGTTTTTTGATGTGCGGAACAGGGGCTCGACATGCTTCAACTCGCGGTATGCCCGCACTATGCCGGCAGTGTCCCACTCTTGCCGGTCGCTTGCGAGCAAGCGCTTTCTGAACATCCTTGCTTTGTGCGCCTCAATGGCCGCCTCATCGATATCCAGCTCCACGCACTGGGCTATGGGGTCAAAACGCGCCACAGCCAGCCCTTCCAGCGCGCCCCCCAGCACCACAGCCTCCGCCACGCCAGCGGCGGTCCTTCAATCTTCGACCTATCTTTTTAAAGCTTGATTGTCAACAACTTTCAGCATTTAGTTCTTTCTTTATTGCACTTGCCCTTAGCCGGAGGGCAGGATAGGGTTTTGGGGCAGTGCGGGGCAAGGTTCCCTTTCCCTTCGGGGCTATGGGCAGCCCATAGCGAAATTTGAGGGGCTGGCTCGCTGCGGTAAACGTAATGTAGCCCAAACTCCTTGCTCGCTTGTCGAGAAGCGTATAGGAGCTTCGTTCTCGCTTCCAAGCTGCTCTACATTGGATAGCTGCATGAACTCTGATGATCTTGGGTCGGTATAAATAGACAAAAAACCAGCGCTAGAATTTGTTGGGTTGGACTTGTCTGCGCAAGAGCTGGTTCCTGCTGCAAACATGAGCAAAAAAATGATAGCAAGTTTTTTTCGGAATCGAGTTGGCATGTGTGCTCCTCGTGATAGAATATTTGGCAACTTGGATATGTGAAGATGGCTTGTTGTTTTTCTTTCCAGACAACTACCCCACTTGGGTGTTCACGATTGTAGAAATTGCCATTAATCTATTCTACCACACTAGTGCTATTCCATCACAAATTGACATATTTGTGAATAGATTTTGGTTCACACTTTCCTCCAAAATAATATAGGCAAATCTAGAATTTGGGGGCAAAAAGCCAAATGGATTTGTTAGGAATACATATGCCAGTAGGGGCGCGAGGGCTTTTAATAGCTATGAAAACCAGCTGTTTGTTCTCATTTTGCCTTACGGCTATCGGCTTTCTTGAACCATATCGCTTTGTGCTTTTTGTTGTAATTTATAAATTTTACGATTTCGACAAATATAGATGCGAAAAAATCCACTTAATATTCTACAGTTGCCATTCTTTATGGATTGAAGAGGGCTACAAAGTTAAGGAGCAGGTAAAGAGCGGCTAACCAAATTATAAATAATGCTTATACCGTAATTATATAGTGATTCGTCCAACCCCAGAAGAGAATGGTATAGCACAAAATCATTATAAGAAGTGAATATAGCATATGCTTGCTAAACTTTTTTTTCTTTGCAGACTTCATGATGCCAACAAGTTTAATAATTACAATAATCCATGCGACTAAGAACCAAAGAAAGCTAATAATATATAGACCTAAGTTTGCCCTGTTTGCTCCAATCAACCAAGGAGTAAAGTAGAAAAATATACATATTACAGAAACAAAAGCAGAGAAATATTGTTTGTACAAATTCATCATTCTTTTCCAATCAGTGAGCAAAATATAAATAAAGTGACAGGATGATTATAGCACAGCCATTCTTGCAAAAAAACATTCCTATTACTGGGAAAAGCCATGCGATGGGGACAACTAGCAGCTTTCAGTGTCGATGCATGCCACTAAATCCATATGGATACGATGCCTACGTATAAGTATTCCATTCAACTAAACAATTCAAGAAATATATGAGCTAAACCAAATAACTAACACTTGAGTGCATTCCGCACGAGAGGTCACACACGCCAGGATTCTGCTAAGATCATATGCATGAGAACCAGCCAGAAGCATATCTGAGGAGCTAGGCGTTTCACAGTCAACAGTGAATGCTGTGATAAAAGCTAATGCCCAAGGCGGTTTGCAAAGTGAACTACAACGCAAGACAAGGCTGTCTGAGAATTTCATCTCGAAGATCGACAGCGAGTATGAGTCAAATGTGATTGCCATAGCCCAGTGAGCCAGATGGACGCTTAGGCTCTTAGCTGGGAACTGCTTGAAAACGGTTATATTAACATGAGTACAATAAGCTTCATCTAATCTTGCGCGAGGATACCCCCGCCTAATGCTCGCTAGGTAGGGGGAGGTATCTCTCTCTCCTTTTCCAAGATATGGCGAAGGCGTAGCCTTCCGCCTGTAGCTGTATAATGCCTTAAGCCTCCCAACTACCAGAGTCGAATCCACTTCGCCAATGTCCCCCCAAGGTTTTAGATGGTTTCACGCCGTCCCTGCCCGTCAGAGCTTTAAACAATAACCTGCAGAGCTGTAGAATAGCGGGTATCCGCAGGCACCAATATATTCTTGGGCAACGCAGCGCTCTAAGCGCTTAGGAAAACCGACAAGGGCTTGCATCTGGATTTTCAGCACAAGCCCCGGCTGAAAGCGCCATCAGGCGCTGAGTGGCAGGTTATTGACCTATCAAACTATATCACAAAAGCAGTTGAGTGAAGTCGCCGCATTTATATTTGTGATAACACTATGCCATTAACACAAAGAGCTGCAAACGCCATAGACTACAGCCGCCATTCAGGGTCTAGCTCAATAATTTTGGCATAATCATTTACCAAGTAGTCATGGGATCCCCATAAATAACTGCATGATACAACCAAGTCTTCTTTTGGCATTGCATGGTAGAGCTTCAAATTAGAAGCCTTTTGGACAGAATCGATTATAAAAGGGGAGTTGATGCCATTAATATTTTGGTGTTTCCCGCATTGGTTGCAGTGGTTTGATTTGTAGTCGAAAAAGCCCAACCTTGAGTATTTAAAGTTTCGGTTGATATTGCTGATAAATTTGAAAGCTTCAATAGGCAGCGGACCGATGCTATCGGCAAAATGGATTGCATCATCCCAATAAACTGGCTCCGGGTAACCTGTATCATAATCATTTTCTTTGTTGTAGAACTCATAGTAGTTGTCAAGCCCAAAAGAAATGACATCTGCTGTTTTGCCACAATAGGCGCATTCCTGTTGTCCGACTGCAATAAAAAAGCCTCCTGACAATACAATTGCCATTTCGCTCTGGTTTAGGTTGGGGATCCATCTTGAAAAGTTGTGGTATTCGTCTCTTTCTTGCACATACCATTTTCTGCGGCTTTGATCCCACTCAGCCCCCAAAATCTTTGCTTCTTCTTTGTCAAGAAAGGGCACATCTAAATATAGCAATTATCACCTCCATGATGGGCAGTAGTGCCACAAAGATGCCAGCGGCACATTTTTGCCTCTATTGGATTTGTACTCTTTTAATAGCAAAATCCCTTTAAAAATTTGCACATGGCTACAAGCAATTTGATAGTGTCATATCCTAGATGCCGGTTATGTAAGATCCGATATATGCTACCGGGCTATTCAAAGCAATTATCCGTTATATCGGTTTAAAGTTTGTAGGAATCCAGTATCATCGCCTTGGATGGAGCAAAGCCAAACCCCCGCTTGGAGCGGGGGTTTGGCTTTGCTCTTTTGAATATCTCTTATCCTTTATAAGCTGAAACCATCGACTCTGCATATTCGATACCAAGGCCATACGCGCCGCCATATTCCTTGACAATATCCATAACAGCCTTATAGGTATCCTTATTGCTCCAATCACGCTGCCATTCGAGCATTGTCTGCTGCCATGTCATTGGCACAACACCTGCTTGTATCATGCGCTGCATTGCCATGTCATGAGCCATTTTAGTAGCGCCGCCGCAGCAATCAGCCACAACGTAAACTTCAAATCCTTCTTCCAGCATTGATAGCGCAGGGAAGTTGATGCAAGCTTCAGTCCATAGCCCGGCGAGCAAGAACTTTTTGCGTCCTGTAGCGATTGCAGCTTTCTTCAGATTTTCGTCTTCCCAGCAATTAATAGCCGTACGATCTATTGGGGTTTGCTCTGGAGTGATGTCTACAAGCCGCTTAGCTATAGGTCCGGAGAATTCTTTTTCAGTTACTGTTGTCAGTATCGTCGGCACTCCAAATGCTTTTGCGGCTTTCATAAGCGCAGCTGTGTTGTTCACGATGCAGCGGCGGCTCATTGATTCTACTCCAAAATACATCTGGGATTCATGGTCAATAACGATAAAAGCGCATTGTTCCGGATCAAGCAATGATTTTTGATATTTTCTCAAATTAATTCCTCCTTGTAAATAACAAGCAAAATGCTTCTGTTTTATACTGCCGTTATTATGTCCAGGGATGAATAAAATATATTGCTCAATCAAAATTTACAGGACAAATTAATTTGGGATGCGGATATGAGTGTTCAAATTGGCTTTTACTGACATTTGCTGTGTTTTTCACTGATTGCGTCTTGCACACTAATGGCTCAATAGGCAGCAAAAGCAGGTAAAGGAATAAAGGAATTTTTAAAGTTGCAGTCGCTGTAGTTTGGCAAGCTGCGAAATAGTTATGCGCCAAGCATGGACATAAATCTATGCTGGCAACGCAGATGGCTGTCCTAAAGCTTATGTTTTTTAAAGCAGTCTTTTATATTCGATGACGAAAACATTTTCCAACCGCTATTAGCGGCTTCTGCAGTCTTTGACATAATGTATGAATTGACATTTACCCTCTCGATGCCATCATACAGCTGGATATTTTCTGTAATGAGGCTTTCCATTTTGTCCTTGAGGCTTGTCGGCAAGCTGTATAGAATGTTGTTGATAGAATCTTTGAATTCATCAAAGTTGCTATAGTATTTTTTGCGCAGCTCGCTTTTCACAAGTTTCCATGCCCTCTCGACCAAATTCAAGTTCGGGCTGCAAGCGGGCAGGAAAACAAGGCGGATGCCCAGTTCCATCGCCTTTTTCTTGACAAAAGCGCAATTCTGGCAGGCCGCTTTGTCCAAGACGGCATAAACAGGGGCAAACAAGCATTGCTTGCTGATTTTGGCAAGGAGCGCGGCCGCCTGCGCGCTGGTGGCGGATGTGCTGTTGCAGACAGCCACAAGCTCTTTGGAGGCGAAGCCAAGCGACCTGGGGACATTGTAGCGCCGCCTGCCAGAGAAAGTCTTGACAAACCGCCCCGCTTTCCCCCAGACGCCCCCAAGCAAAGCGAAGCCCCCATGCGCAAAATGGGACGCGTCCATGAAAGGCAGCTTTGTCATGCCTTCCTTGGCCATGGCTATCAGCCCGGAGAGGATGTTGCCATAAAACCTGCCTTGCTCCACCGGGCCGGCTTTCGCAGGCAGCGGCGCGCATTTGTATTTCTTCAAGCCATGTTTTTCAAACAGCCGCCTGGCGGCGCCAACGCTAGCCTTCACCCCGGCCTTCTCGAAAGCCATGTCTGCGGCTTGCTGGAGAGTGTGGCAATTGTCCGTCTCGGCTTCATCGATTATTGCACTCCCAAAATCCGCAAGGCTGGCTTTCCTGCCGCCCCCGCCAGCTTCCAAGAGCTCCGCAGCCCGGTCTGGGCCCGCCATTTTGGCATATTTTGCGCGGTTTTCTGGCAAACCCCGCAAAGCTTCCCGGCCATAGCCGGTTCAATACCTGCCGCGCAGAGCAGCAAGAACACTATCCTTTTTGCCAGGGTGGCGCATAAAAAAAGCTGGAGAAACCCAATAACCATATTTGATATTGCCTGTTCCACTGGAAGCGGAGGGCTAGCTGCATTTGTATTTTCCATTTTCCACTGTTGTGCTTTGCTGCTCCGCCATAGCATGTTATGATTTGCTTGGCTCCAGCTTGGCGCACTCTCCTGTTGTGCTTTGCTGCTCCGCCATAGCATGTTATGATTTGCTTGGCTCCAGCTTGGCGCACTCTCCTAGTTATTTGTCACAACTTAGGATATCACACCTATCGCTGGAGTTAATGCATCTAATAACATATTCTGTCGATTATTGGCATTTATATAAGCCTATTTTTTGGCTTAAGAAAATGTTTTTAGTCATGAGTATAAGCAAAAATATGCTTCACCGGATTTTTGGTGTCAAAGGGCAATCCACTCAATTTCATGCGCTTCGTAGTACTGGGGCAACACTAATTCATCAAGCATCTTCGAAATAGCCTTCTCTGGAACCATTTCTTTGCGCTTTTTATTGCGCCGGATTGTTTCTTCCCATGTAGTCTCTAGAAACACTATTTTTACAAAAGCTTTGTATTGGATGAAAAGATCCACTTGGCTTCTCCTTAGCGAAGGTTTGATACTTGTGGCATTCCATACGAAGGGCTGCTTAGAGCGCAAATATTCTTTAGCGCGCTCCCTTGCTGCCCTAACTGTTTTTCCTTGGGGGCCAACCGGGGAAAAACCCATTTCCCTCCTGATACTGTCAAGGGACACAACAGGCAGATCTGGGAAATGCTTGCTAATATATGTGTCCTTGCCAGTGCCCGAAATCCCCGACATCAGTATGGCTGTGCCCCAAGTGTCATTGTGCAATTTTTGCCCTGGCAGAATTTTACGGCCTGACAAATACGCGTACCTGCTATATGGATCAGGAAAATTCAAAGGGGATGTGAAGCATCCGGCTTCAATGGAAAGTTCTTTGAAATATTCCAAAGCATCCAATTGCACAGCCGTATCGCTAGAAACCCTTCCGAGCAAATCAGCTTTCCCAAGAATATATAACAGCTCATTGGTGTACCCGTTGGCAAGGCCGCCAATGGAAGCAAAGCTGACAGTTTTTCTGCAGGCATCATCATCGGTGTAGAAATGCACAGGCTTGGAATGGTGGCGCACTAAAGCGCAGACAGTTTCGCGGAAATCCCTATAATTTGTATTGCCTGCCATGCCAAAAGTTTTCCATAACAAAACCCTGGACAACCTTTCCCCAATAATTGAATGGTTTGGGGCAACAAGCTGTCCAGCATCAAGGCGTGTAGAATATATTTTGCCTGCATCATGCAGCAAAGCGGCGATAAACAACATCTGCTGCCCATTGCGCCCAAGCCTCTCCCACTCGGGAAGCCTGACAAGGTTCTCGCAGACCATCTTCGTGTGGGCTAGCACATCTCCTTCGCCATGCCATTTTGCCTCTTGCTGTGTTTGGGACATGCCTAGAAAATAAGGGGACATCCCGCTGTTTAAAATTCTATCCCATTCGATTGCTGAGTTGCCATCAGGCACAAGGGATATTAGCTGGTTATATTTTTTCTCTTCCATGGTTCTAGTATGGTCGGTTTCGCCTATTCTTGCCATTGCGTCTTCTCTATTTTTCACACAGTAGTCCCTTAGCCGGCCTATATGCCCTTCCTGGATAAAATTTGAGTGCCCGACCAAACTGGTGAGATCTGTAATGCTTCCAAATACAGATCTTTGCAATACAGGCACAGACACTATAGGCAAGCCTTCAAGCATTTGATGCCTTGACGGGGTGTCTAGAAATTTGCCAGTTTTTCTGTCGTATATATCGAATTCCAAGAAATAGTGGGGCAAGCTGTCGTAGAAAATAGTGTGTTTTGCGTACATCCATTCCCCATACATTATGAACCGGCTACCCAAGGTCTTATACAAGGCAGATTTGTGGATTGCTGCCCATTGTTTTAGCAGGTTGAAGTGCTTTTCCCTGTAGCCCCCTTCTAGATAGTGGCCGCGGCTTTGCAGCAAAAGGGAGCCGTTGCCAGAAAAGGAGACTGCGCAATTGGCTCCATCGCACTTTTCTTCAGCTACTGCAATTTTGCCTGCAATTTGTGCAAAGGAGACTTGGGATAGATCCTCATCTCCCAGTTGAAGGTTAGACCCCTCTAAATGGCGGGTCCTGTGGTATTTGACCAGCTCGGTGCTATTCATGGCTTTTGTTCCCTACTGTGGCGAATATAATCAAGTGCCCGTGGTCATTGTCAAATTGGAGCTTTGAAACGCCTGCATTTGAAAACAGCTCTATAAGATTTTCCCTTGCCAGGAAATGGATATGGCCAGGATTGCCATCGGGTTTTGAGGGCACGCTCGCTACTACATATTTCCTTGCCAGCCTGACAGCTGTGCAAATTGCCGCATACACGCCGGGGATGTGCTCCAGCACTTCAAGAATCGAGACAATATCAAAAGACTTGTCCGGTTTGTCAAAAGCGCAAATGTCCCCGGTTTCTGCTTTAAGGTTGCCAATGCCGCCAATGCGCACTGTGTCAATGAGAAATGTCCGATAATCAAGCAGATCGACTGAAGTGACTTGCAGTTGCGGAAAAGCATCCAAACAGGGCCAAAGGAATGCGCCACGCCCACTGCCGACATCAAGCAGGCTTTCAAACTCAATGGACTGTAAAAAACCAAGAACACGCTTTACTCTTGGCAAGGGATCCAGCGAATTTTTAAAATAATGCATTTTTAGGCCTGCCAATCTGCCAGCTAGGACAGCTGCTTCAAGACCAGCTTCATCCAATTCTTCAAGCCCAATTTCCATAAGGCTGCTGGGCATGTCGCACTTGCCTGCAATAGCCATTCCACGGACGTAAGCGGCGGCAAATTTTTTATACATAAAACAAACCTCGCTAATCATCAAGTATAAAAGGTTTTAGCTAGGGTGGCGGATGCAAGTGTTATTTGGTTTGGTTTTGCGAATACATCAACAAACCAGAAGCGCTGCCCTTTCAATAATTGCATATGTGGAAGCGCTGCAAAAGGCATAGCTTCAAAATGCCATTCCAGCTGACGCATCTTCCCAATGGCAAGAAATCTGTCGCATTATGGCACAGATTAATCCCGCTTGGTATTATAGGCAGAATAACAGGCGAATTTTACCCAATTCGTGAAAAGCCATGATAGCGCTAAAATTGATCTGCCACAAATTCTGCCACACATGTTGCTGCCAAGAGATACTGGTTGTTTGCGATACAGTTTAGCTTGCGAGTCCGTATCAATGCAATACCTCTGTCTCTTTGTTGCAGCTTGCCCCAATAAGTTTGGGCTTGATGCTGCCAGCCGATGCCAAGCCTTGCTTTGGACCAAGCTTTCTTGCCAGGATTGCTGTGTCCTAAATTGCGCCCTCAAGGCAAGACTACAAGCTATGGCAGTTTTGGCTGGCGCTCTAGTTGTTTTCTTGCCATATCGAAAAATACAGGAACTGAGTTGCGAAGCCCTTGGACAGTCTTGACTTCAATCACTGTGGTGCAGCTATAGGAAATTGCAAGTTCGACATAAACAGCTAAATCCAGCACTCCAGTGCCAAGCGGCATATGGTCCTGCCTTTTGCCAGGGTTTGCATCATGTATGTGCATATGCCCTAGTTTTGTTATATGCCTGTCGATAACCGGCCGCTGTTTAAAGCCGCTGGAAGCGTCATGCCCAATATCGAACGTCAATTTGAATACCGGGCTCTCAAAGAGCAAATCCAAGCTTTCTGACCCAAAGTTGTATTCAAACGCATCTGTGTTTTCCACACAAATCACAATTCCGGAGTTGCCGATGGCCGACTCGCATAAATCCTTAAAGATTGCAAGCTTGTCCAAGTAATGCTGTTTATACTCCTCAAACAATAAGACCTTCCTATCTGGCAATGTAAAATGGGCACCGGTTGACAGGTGCATGTTTATGATAGGGGTTGGGGTTTGTTTTGCGATTTCGATTGTGTCAAGAACAGATTCCGTAAATGCATTGGCTACCTTGTTGTTAAAATCGCAAGGAGTGTTGGTGTCGTCAAGATGGATCGTATAGAAAAGCCCGAAGCGTTTAGCTATGTCTAGCAACAGCTTTTTCGATAGAGGGCCTAACTGGTACATAGGCAAGCACATGTTCAGCTCCACAAAATCAAGGCCTAATTCGCAGCATAGGGCTGCGCACTCCTCAAGGGAGCCAAGTCCAATAAGTGTAGGCATACCTGTCATCATGCAAATTGAAATCCCCTTTTTCCAATGTTGTTTCTAGATATGAGATTGAAGGAATGGGTGTGTGCGTTAGAAAAGCGCCATCTTGGGTTGATCAGAGTGTTCTGCACAGGCGTCGGCTGCCAGTTTCTTTCAATTTCATTATTTGGCTTAAGTATATGGCTAAAAGAAGGCTGTAACATAGCTTTTGGCAAATCCCAACAAGTTTTTTTGTCTTGTATAGGTTTGCCAAAGCATTATTTGATGCTGCATATAACCAGCTGCCATTGCCTATTAAGGCGAACAGGCACTCTCAAATATATCCAGTGCCGCCAGCCCTGCAACATAGATATCTAATATGCCAAAGTCCAAGGAGGTTGCCAAAAGCGCCAATAGTTTGGTAAAATATGCAGTGGCTAAAAATATAACAAAAAAAAAGCTGGAATAGGAGTGACAATGATAAAAATTGGAATAGTTGGATATGGCAATTTGGGGCGTGGAGTAGAGTATGCAGTAGAGCAAGCTGCAGACATGGAGCTCGTTGCTATTTTCAGCCGCAGGCCCAAATCAGTCGAGCCCCGGACCAATACAGCCGTGGTGGCTCTAGACGAATTCAAACAGTGGGAAGGGAAAATAGATGTTATGGTCCTCTGTGGAGGCTCCTCAAATGATTTGCCTGTGCAAGGTCCTATGATAGCAGAGTATTTCAATACAGTGGACAGCTTCGACACCCATGCGGACATCCCACAATACTTTGCTGATATGGACGGCGTATTGAAAACATCCCAAAAGCTAGGTGTTATCGCAGTAGGATGGGACCCGGGGCTATTCTCTATGAACCGCTTGTTGATGTCTGCAGTGTTGCCTGAAGGCGAGAGCTATACATTCTATGGCAAAGGGTTGAGCCAAGGGCACTCAAATGCTATCCGGCAGCTAGATGGGGTTTTAGATGCAGTGCAATACACTGTGCCAATTGAAGAGTCTATGGAAAAGGTTCGCACAGGGCAAATGCCTGAACTCTCGAACAGGGATAAACATATAAGGGAGTGTTATGTTGTGCTAGAGGAAGGGGTAGATGCTGCCAAAGTTGAGACAGACATTTGCACAATGCCAAATTATTTTGCAGACAACATCACATTAGTCAACTTCATTTCTATGGAAGAGCTGGAGAGAGACCACAGAAATGCTGTCGGCCATCAAGGATTTGTTATACGAAGTGGCAAAACAGGCGAGGGCATTGAACAGCTCTTGGAGTTTTCACTAAAACTAGCCTCCAACTCGGAGTTCACCGCTAGTGTCATGGCAGCTTTTGCCAGGGCTATACACATTATGGCTAATGAAGGCAAAAGCGGGGCGCTCACAGCCTTTGATATCCCAATTGGGTTGTTGTCGCCAAAGTCCAGTGAAGAGCTTAGAGCTGAGCTTCTGTAGGATTCTTCGCCGCTTTGTCTATTAACACTTCTTCAGATTGTAAATATTAAACGCCCTTTGCCTAAGCGGTTTGAGGGCGTTTTTTATTTCCAGCGCCAGGTTGCCCAGCATACCAGACAGTTCCCTTGCAGGCATGTGGCAAACCTCCCTACAACCTCGACAAGCTGCTTTTTACGCATGTATTTCATAGCAACGATCACCGTTTGCATAGGCATCAGCGTTTGTGGATGGCCAATCCTCAATATGCTAAATGAGCCAAAGTAGGCATCTAATGGCTTGATTTTTATAGCCTTGCCAGTGGCATGTGGCTATGCAATCTGAAACCCCGCCTTTGACTGGGCGAAAAAGCTTGTATTTCGAGTACTGTTTATTAGATGTATATGTTTTGGCTAATTTAATAAGACAACGCTAGCAAATAGTGGATATAAGCCGCGGATTTTTAGTATAATCACCATTTCATGCTTGTTTGGCACTCTAAGTGATACAAACGGACATTGAAAATAAATAGTGTGAAATAGGATCAAAGCAACTTGCAAAATACATGAAAGTAAAGTGTAAATCGTGCATAATAACGAGTTATGTAGTAGAATGAAGCTATCATTAAATGTACTGATTATATCTTAATGAGACAAAGCTTCGCGATAGACTTCTTTTACTGAGGTCCGATAAGCCTTTTGCCCATTTGGCATTAGCATATCTGGTGGGATTTTCTCAAGATAGGTATAACCGATTGAAACTAGTAAATGCTCATTTAGCTATAATATGCTTGTGGGCCTTGCCATTTTATCGATCTCTTAAGCAGGCTAGTGGGTTAGGTTGAAAAACACAATTGTCCACTGCAGCCATTTTGTGTTTTAAAAAAAAGAAATAGAGCTACATAACACCTACACCAGTCAAGAAATCCGCTGCTATTCTTTCAGCGGCTAAAATCTGCCCTCGCGCAGTTGATTTGGCCAATTCCAATAAAGGGCAACAGATAGCAACCCCAATCGCTAACAAGTCCTTGTTAGCTTATTGCCAAGTGTACTGGCGCCATATGGTGTTGCCTTAATCTGTGCTTATGGTTTGGGGCAACACTGGTGAATTCTACATAATCCAAGCAGGCAGGGATGAACAATTTAGCCCGTATCTAATCGAACAAGGAGATGGCGTATTCCCCATCTTAGCTATAGCCATCATTATCGTGCGCCATAAGTGGATGATAGGCAATCTACAGTACACACAAGGAGGGAGCAAATGCCATTAGTAGCAGCTAAATGCACGTACTGCAATGCAGATATGCTTGTAGACCCTAGCAAACAGGCTGCTATTTGCGGCCATTGCGGCACAAACTTTTTAACAGAGAAAGCAATAAGCTTTCACAATATTAGCAATAATATGTACTCATTTGATAGCGCTGACTATATGTACTACACAGCGCTGAATTGGCTAAACCTAGGAAATTCTAACAAATGTATTGAAGCCCTTGAGCGAATGATTGACAAATTTCCTGATGACAAAAGAGGATGGCAGAAACTTGCGCTATTATTGATGGATGCCCAAATTGAAGCAGACCCTGCGCTATCCGGCAACACAAGAATGGAGCCGGCCAGCCTGGAGATAGTGCTGCACAAAGCAGAGTCGTTTGGCGGAGGCACATTCTTGGAAGAGATTCGAAACAGAAGAAAACAGCTTTTGTACAATCAAGAAGAGGTCAGTGAAGGGCATTCAGAGTCAGTTGTAGCTATTTTTTCTGATGCAAATGCCCCAACAGAAATCCGCCATGAGGTAATCCACCCAAGAATAAGGGCTGCCCAGCCGGTCAAGATGCCTTTTGGCGGCTTTTTGAAAGCTGCCCAAGACAAGCTGGGTATCAATGGGAGCGGGCAAGCCAGTTTTGGCGGGCAACGGTTCCACCAACGGTTTAGCGAGCTCGATGAGCTTGACAAGTATTGTGCAAACCGGATGAGAGAGATGTTTGAAGCGTTTGGCATCAGCCGCCAAGTCCTTGATGACTGCCTAGGCACTTCAAAAAATACATGGTTTTGGAGCCTTGCCCACAATGGAGAAAAAGAGGGCGCAGATGCAGATGATGAATCTATTTTCTGCAGGCATTTGTTAAAATACTGTGGGCTAATACTAAACTTGTATTGGAGTGGAAAGGATAGCGAACAAGCTTCAAACCAAAAGCGGGACTCGATTGCCTATTGGCTAAGGGCGCATCCTTATTCGATAGAGGCAGTAGAAAATGTTTTTCAGGTAGTGGAAAAAACGAGGAAAGAAAACCTATGCCCATACTGCGGTGGCAAGAGGAATCCCTTGAGCTGGATCACTGATAAGTTCAATACTTGCCATACATGCAAAAGGGGGTACATCTGGGATTTTAAACACTACATTTCTTCCAGCAAGCAACACTAGCTTTCTTTTCATGCTTCCAGATATTCAAGCTCGGTTTGGCAATTGGCTTATTTAGCAGCAGGTTGCAACATGCAAACCTCTATTAAGTAGATATAGAAGAATTCTTTGTATGCATTTTATGCTTTTTTCATGTGCTCTGATGTGGCAAGAATATCAGAATTGCTAGTGTTTCCATTAAATCATTTTGTTTTTGTTGAAAAGCAAATGTATTTTTCCCATGGGGGCTTATGCAAATGTTATAATTTTTTAGGCGTTGTTGCTGTTTATCCCATTTGCATGAAAGGTGTGCAAAGAAACCTGGAGGTTGGCGCAGCCAGCACGATGCTGCATTGTGTAGTTTTTTTTTTGATTTTAGAAAGGAAGGAAAGAAATAATCAATTTAAAAATCCGTTTAGAAACTGAATCTGACTATAGGGAAGTCGAAGAGATTACAAGGGAAGCATTTTGGAAAGTTTGGGATCCAGGGCAAGTTATATGCAATGAGCACCTGCTTGTGCACAAACTGAGGACATCCCCGGCTTATGTGCGTGAACTGGATTTTGTCGCCGAAATAGATGGCAGGATTGTAGGCCATATCATATACTCAAAAGCCAAAATTGCTGAAAACTCTGGTGTTTCCCATGAAGTGCTCACGTTTGGCCCGCTCACTGTCCTTCCAAGCCACCAAGGACTGGGCATAGGGCAAGCTTTAATGGCCCATAGTTTTGAAATAGCCAGGCAGCTTGGCTACAAGGCTGTAATTATCTTTGGCCATCCTTCTTACTATCCGCGGGCAGGTTTCAAACCAGCCAGGGAATTTGGCATAGTCTCTGATTCTGGAAGGGATCCTGACACATTTATGGCATATGAGCTATTTGATGGAGCTCTCACTGGTGTGCATGGCACATTCAGCATTGACCTTGTCTATGAGCAGCTGCCAGAAGAGGAGACTCTTGAATTTGACAAGTCATTTCAGCCAAAAGAGCCATTTGTGCCAACATCAATACATGTGCTTTTGGAGAAGCTTTCGCCAGAAGCCGCAGCAGCTATAGAAGGCACAGGCTGCGAATCCCTAGAGATGATGACATCAAAAAGCGAAAGGGAAATAGCTTGTTTGGCGGATATTGACAGCGAGTCTGTGGAAACCATCCGTTCGCTATTGAATGCCCATGGTGTCCATTGGGGCGACAAAAACAGCAGATAACACAAAGAGGACGGGCTGTGTTGCCCATCCTCTTTTTTAATGCAAACAAATAGCTTATTAACAAGTCAATGCGAAGAAATATGAGAGCAACGCATCTTCAGCCCCATATATCACTTCTTTTGCATTCTCAGGGGTATATGGCCATTTCTCCAAATACTCCTCCCAAACCGGGTAGTACTTGCTCTTGAAATTGCCAGCCCCTTCAGAAAGTGTGTAGTCTTCTTTGTTGAAATCTTCTCCGGTCGCTTGGCCAGCATTGTCATATACGCCATAATCCCGGACAGTTTCGCACATGGCGATTAGATTCTCCAAATTCACATCGCTGTAAACTAAAGCGCTCTTGTCAAAACCGAATGTATATTGCCCGCCTGGCGCCATTATGTCAAGCCACTCTTTGGTTTTGTCAATGATCTGGGCTTTGTTGCATGTAGTCAAGTTGATCAACGGGAATCCGCCGCCCAAAATATGCTTCTTGCCTAGCTTGTCCTTTAGAATCTGGGGATTGGTGAACTCAAAGGTAAAGTATGAGCCAGTGGGGAAGTCGTAGACAAAATCAAGCAGCCTCTCCCAGTCATGCTCCAAAAACGCCCCAGTGCGCATCCCGTGGGAAGCATAGTCGACGGATTGGCGAAGCCAAGTTGGCTGGAAGAAATCCAGGTAGTCTTTTTCTCGCAAGTATGTAGCCATATGGAGCTGGAAACTCGTGACCACTTGGCGGTCGATGTTATTTAAGTCATTGGCAAGGCCTGTCTTGTAGAGCAGAGGATAAACACTGTCCAAGGCATCCAGCACTTGTTGGCGGTTGCGCCTGATGTCAATGCAAACACCAGAAAAGCTTCGAAGCATGTCTGCCAGCCAGTCCATGCCTGCCCTTACCCTGTTTCCGCCTGGGAACACTGGATATCCGTATTTTGCGTTAAATCCTTGGACCATCGGGATTTCTTTTCTGGCTACAGCTGCTTTCATCCGATCTTCAAGCATTAGAGCCAGCTGGAACCTTCCTGGGTTGAACTCCGGGTCGAGGGCTTTGCAAAGCCGAGGCACACATTTGTCTACGATAAATGCATATGGGTCAGCAATTAGCTCATCGTATTCGTCAGGGCTCATGCATACAGTGTTTGGGTGTTGCATGTAGCCTGTGCTGGACATTACTTTAGCGATGGAGTCAATTGTCTGGGATGTAACTGGTGAATAAATAGTGCCGGAATACGGGAGGTTGTCAGATGGGATCAAGGTAGCGAGCTCGTCAATAGCGTCTGACAATAATGAAGGATCCCAATAAGCCACACGCCTATCAATTTTAGCATAGTCGGCGACGACTGCCAATGAAAGCCCCACCTGGATCGGGACTCGTTTTGGAATTCTGTTGCTAAAAACATCAGTCCTGTTTTGTTTGCGTTCCTCAAGTAGATTAGTTGACATTTTGACCTTTCCGGCAGCGAAAGGCTGCCATTCCTCCTTAGTTGGCATGGCGATTTTTTGAATATAGCCTGTGCCTAATATGCCAAGTATAGCATACACAAATAAGATAGGTTTTTAGTCTGCAATACAAAAAGACAAATTTGATTTTTCTGCGAGGTTTTTTTATCTCATTGGCACTGACGATTTACCGCTGTTTCATATCACCCCAATAAAAACTGGCGGCAAAAATGCAGATGCTTGGCAACCTCGCCATTTGGATGCTCAAACAACAATGCTGCTATTGTAATTGCAGATCCATCCTCTTTTGCAAACGCAGTGCCAAACAACCTGTTTAATCAATGATTTTCCCAGCCACGGCTGCGTTCCACAGCACGCTGCCAGCCATCAAGCAATACAATCCTTTGCTGTTCGCCCATTGACGGCGAAAAGAGCTTTTCAACTCTGAACCCCTGCTTCAGCTCGTTTGTGTCCTTCCAAAACCCAATAGCAAGCCCTGCCAAATATGCTGCTCCAAGAGCAGTAGCCTCTGTGTTCATAGGGCGCAGAATTTCGATATCAAGAATATCTGCTTGGAATTGCATCAAAAAGTTGTTTGAACTGGCTCCGCCATCAACCTTTAATTGGCTTAAGTTGCTTCCCATATCGGCAGCCATGGCGCCAAGCACATCCTTGGTTTGGTAGGCTATGGACTCAAGGGCCGCCCGTGCAAAATGATGCTGGTTTGTTCCCCTGGTTATGCCTAAAATAGCCCCTCGGGCATACATGTCCCAGTATGGTGCTCCCAATCCTGAAAAAGCGGGGACGATATAGACCCCTCCATTGCTTCCCGCCGATATTGCATACTGCTCTGACGCAGCTGCGGATGGAATGATCTTCAGCTCGTCCCGGAGCCATTGGATCACAGCCCCTGCTACAAACACGCTGCCTTCCAGGGCGTATTGGACATCCCCTCCAAAGCTGGCAGCGATAGTGGTTATTAGCCCGTTGTTTGAAACAACATGTTTATTGCCTGTGTTGGCCAGCAAAAAACAGCCGGTGCCATAAGTGTTTTTGGCTTCGCCTTTGTCAAAGCAGCATTGCCCGAACAAAGCGGCTTGCTGGTCTCCTGCAATGCCTGCTACGGGTATCACGCAGCCTAAAACGCTTGTGGCGCAGTAGGTTTCGCTTGAAGTTTTCACTTCTGGGAGCATACAAGCGGGTATTTTGAACTCTGCCAACAGTTTCTCGTCCCAGCAAAGCTTGTCGATGTTGTAGAGCATAGTCCTGGAAGCATTGGTATAGTCTGTCACATGGGTATTGCCGCCTGAGAGTTTCCAGGCTAGCCATGTGTCTACTGTGCCAAAAAGCAAGTCCCCATTCTCCGCCTTCTCGCGCGCCATCGGCACATTGTCCAAGATCCACATGATCTTAGTGGCAGAAAAGTAAGCGTCTACGACAAGGCCTGTGGCTTGCTTGATATATGGGCCAAGCCCTTTAGCCAGGATATCCTCGCAGTAGGATGATGTCCGCCGGCACTGCCATACAATTGCGTTGTATACAGGCAATCCCGTATGCCTGTCCCAGACAATAGTTGTCTCCCTCTGGTTTGTGATCCCGATAGCGGCTATATCAGAGGCTGCGATTCCCTTCAAATTGATTGCTTTTTCCAATACTTCAAGCTGGCTGTTGTAAATCTCCATCGGGTCATGCTCTACATAGCCTGGATGGGGATAAATCTGGGTGAGCTCTTTTTGGGCAATAGACAGGATTTCCTGGTTTTCATTAAAAACCACTGCCCTGGAGCTTGTGGTTCCCTGGTCAAGGGCTGCTATATATTTCAATGGTGTCTCCTTTCAGCTGGTGTGTTTTGCTAAAAAAGCAAAAAGGTCTTTGTAAAAAACTTGCCTGTTCCTATCCTTGCGGATTGCGTGGCATGAGTCGTAGGCTACAGGCTTAATGCCTGCAATTTCGGCAAAAAGCTCGGTTGCCTCGCTTTTGACAATTTTGTCATCGCGGGTGTAGGCGATAAAAGCGGGCAGCACTAGTTTATGCCCATTTTTTAACGCAACTTGGCAACCGTTTTTGACCCCTGTGTACAATCTGAAAGAGATCCTGTTATGGTAAAGCGCATCCTCTTCAATTTCCTTTGCTTTCTCCTCGTCGCTTGTCATATCGCTATATGCCAGTTTGTTGTTGATTGCCATTTTGCCGGACATCGATCCAAAAAGGCGCGCAGTATTGTTGACTAAACTGCTAGGCTCTTTGTATAGCCCAAACCATGGAGACTCGAGGACAACACAACAAAACTCGCTTTGGCTGCGGCTAAGCAGATAATTGACAGCGATATTGCCTCCCATGCTATGGCCATACAAAACTAGGGGGATGGCAGGGGCATACTCGCTGGCGCAGGCCGCAATAATGGAGATGTCGTCAAGCAATGCCTCGTAGCTGGGTATCACCCCCCTTAGCTTGCCCTCAATGTCGCCATGGCCGCGCTGGCTGTAGATTGCGCTGGAATATCCATTTGAAGAGAGCTCTTCGATAAGCTCATTGTAGCTTCCTGCGTGTTCCCCGAAGCCATGGACTATAAGAACCAAGCCTTTTTCAGGTTGGCGGTTGCCAGGATAAAAGACAACATCCAGGCTAGCGCCGTCCTTTGCTTGAAGTTTTGTAGTTGTCGATTCCATTTTTCTTATCCTCCGCAAATGTTGATAATGGGCGTCAAAAAGCATCCTTTTTCTGAATTCTATCACAGGCGGCTTGGTTTGTGCTAGCTTGCCAACACATCCTTGCTTGGCGGTTTGCAGACACAAGGGAAGAACATGTTATAACTCCAGCCTTGCCAACATACACATGTATTTATGGGCAGCATGCCGATAAGCCTGTTGCCGTTACTAGAAATTTTGGAAATAACGGGGAGTTACAGTTATGATTGCTTATCCATTGGCTGCAAAATTCTTTGAAGGCTTTTCAATATTGCGTTGGAATGACCGGTTAAGGCCGACAGAGTTTATTGAGATTGACCATCATGCAATGAAATCAATGATCACATTTTTTCTTGGAAAATCAGTTGAAGACGAAGTTACTACAGTTGATTGGATCAAAATTGTAGATGGAAACGTTTTTGATCTCATGAGAAAAATCTCGACATCTGACATTCATGCAAAAATACGAACAAAACTAAATAATGATGATGCTGTAAGGGAAGCTATAAACAAGAAAATTCTAGACGATTGGAGCAATCCCCAATATGCCCTAGAAAAATTGGATGATACGTTGATTGGAAGATTTAGCAGCTACATCAATTGCCAAGACAAGAGCAGCGTTGAATCAGGAATATTGACATTTTCCCACAAATTTACTACGTTGAATGAATTTGAAATAGTGAAGAGTTTCAACGGGAAAGATGCCGATCTAGATGCTATTGAGACTGAGATAAATGTTGATATTGACAATGCTGTAGCATGCTTTAATGAGAAGCGGCTTTTCATTGACCTTGTTTTGAAAATCAGGCGCCATGACAAAGGGGAGAAACTGGTTTCGCTGATACATTTTATGCAACGTTTGCGATACCAGATTCGCTGGAGCCAAACACCGAGGATACCAAGCACCAATGTTTTAGGCCACAGCATGCTGGTGGCAGTAATGGTATATTTTATCAGTTTGGAAGCAGGACTCTCAAAGGACAGGATCATTAACAATTTTTATGCAGCGCTATTCCATGACTTGCCTGAAGCATGGACCAGAGATATTATCTCGCCTATAAAAAATGCGGATGATTCAATCAGCGAGAAAGTTTCTATAATCGAGCTGGAAATTGTAGAGAATGAGATTCTTGCTTGTATCCCAGAAAGCTGGAGGAGCCACATGCAGTTTATTTTGGGGCATTTTTACGAAAAAAATGGTGAAGGCATCATTCAACCAATGGTTTCAAATGAATGCGGACTGCAGGAATACAAAATTCATGGAGAATTTTCGAACCGCAAAAGCCTAGACCCTCACTATAAAGCTGTTCGAATAGTGCCGTGGGGGAAAGAAGGAAAAAAACCAGAGGAATATCTCGAAGAAATGGATCCAATGTGCCCAGGTGTTGACGGTAAAATTATTAAAGTATGTGATGGCTTGGCGGCATACCTCGAAGCTAGCATGTCAGTAAAATATGGACTGCGCTCACCCCATTTGGATGATGGCATGTACAATACGAAAACATCAATCATTGGAAAGCAAATCTATGGTCTAGAAATTAAGGATTTTTTCAAGTCAATTGTTTTTTAGGATCAAGAACTCTTTCCAGGAAGCGACAAGCAGAGCCAGAATACAGGGTGTTGTGTTATATTGCTTCATTTACTCGCCACGCCGAGATTGGGCAGCTGGTATTGCACAGCAAAATAGAGAATCGTGCCAGTCATGGCAAACCTTTTGAATATTGTATTCGATCAAAATGCAGGCAACTGGAAATGCCTGCATTTTATGTCGAAAATTTTGTGCAGTATGGTATAACAAGATAAAAGGCGCTTTCTGCATTTATTCGAAGAACGGTTTATACAGCACTGGGCTGCTATAGCCCGGAGTTGAGAGTTTAAGGAGATAATGCTGTGGCAAAAAAATCTTGGAAAAAAAAGGCTGGCAACAAAACAAAGAAAAAGCAAACAAAAAACCGTATGCTGCAGCTACTAGGGAAGCCGGCAATCAAGGCATTGCTGATGAGGTTATTGCTCGAATGGAGCGTAATATCTTAAAATTGACTGGAAATAGACACAATGCTTGTTGTGAACCTCCCCATTGGAAGAAATGTCTGAAATCTTGTCAGATTATGCGAGTCACATGTTTGAAGCAGTAGATACCACAATCAGGGAAGAATACGATAAGGTAATCGCCCACGCCCAACTTCTGTAGAATTGCTTAATTCTTCTGGAGAGGTCGCCAGAACAAAGAAAGCTCGTTAATGAATCGCTCAAAAAGGTCTTTGTTGGCAAAGACTTAAATGATGTAGCACAATTAAGCTGGATAGGAAACGGCTCCTGTATTCCAATAACAGAAGAATGATCTTGGGTTACGAATTGACAGAAAACCAAGATAGTTATCATATCACTGTAGCGGCAACTATAGAAGAGTAGAGGCGCTTGTATATTGTACAGTGCTGCCACCCATCATTTTAGAAACTCTAATTGCTAAGGTGCTTGCTTTGCAATTACCGCTTAAAATATAAATTAGAAGCTTTCATGCGTTGCGAGCGCTTTTGCAGCAAAGAATTTAGAGCAAACTTCATTCTCGCTGGCTTTCAAATTGTGTCCAGTCAACTTTCCCGTAGTTTTGATACACTCGCCTTATTTCATCCCGCACCTCCATCAACGCAAACCCAAGCAAATTCAAGCCGCGCCAGCTTGAAGGGCCAGTGGCTTTGGAGTTGTTTTCACCAAGCCCAATCCCCCAAATCGTGTCTGTGGGGCTTGCTTCCGCCAAAATCTTGTCACCTGTGCCGAGTAGAATATCCCGCATGGCCTTGTTTTGAGCGAATTTGTGATAGTTGCCGTTTAATACAATCGAATGCCTTGTTTTCTCCCATATTTCGAGGTCAAAATTCCGAACTTTGCGTCCAAGCGACTTCATTTGCTTAGGTTCGCATGCTTCCAGAATCTCTTGTTTTGTTTCCTCGTCTCCAAAAATCCAAGCCTTTGATGCCATCATATATTGCTCGGCACAGGTTAGATTTTGGATTGATGCAAGCTCTTCCTCCCTAAACTCTGAGTATTGCCATTGGCTGAAGCAGCAATAAGGCTTGTAGCTGATATCGCCAGCCTGCCAAAAAAACACAAAATCCATCTCGTTTGTGTTTTTTTCCATCAGCCATTCCCGTGAATATTTTGGCTTGCCGTTTTTATTCCAAAAATGCACGAAAGCATCTACATTTTTTAGACAATACCCCATGGTTTGGAATCTTCCTTTGCTTCAAGGTTGCCGCTTTGCTCATACCAATTCTTCCACAGAAGCACAGGAGGCGGAAACATGGCTTTATATTTCTCCATATCGCCCACAGAAAGTGTATCGAGCCAATCAAAAAAATCAAACTTGTAGCTTTCGCCATAGCCCATGCGCCATCCAATGCTTAGTAGGTGAATATGTGGAAACATCATCCATAACGGAGGCATGGGGTTTTCTATTGTAAAATTTATTGAGTTATCCACCGCTAATACTCCTTTTCTCTATCTTATTTTTTGTTGAAGCGATAAAACAAATTACAGACGGAATCATACTGCCAGTTTTCTAGCAATTGTGAGTGCTTGACAGCTTGTGTATCATTGCGCCGCAAAGGCCTGTTGCCCACGCTTTGTTTAACATCTGGGTCGCTATACAATATTTTTTTTCCCGTCTAAGCCCAACTCAAACGCTCCTTTTGCGGATAGGGCAATTAAATGCCCTGTTTCTGTGTTGTAATGAAGCTCGCCTCCTGCACTTTGCCATATTCATCGAAAGCAAATACGCCGCAGTCGGCTTTGCCGGAATATGCGAGTGGTATTGTATCATAGCCCTCGTAACCGCTGTAGGTATATTTGCCGGACTTGATTTGCTCTCAAATCTGGAAGCGTGCTTTCAGTGATATAGATCGTAAAGCACGCAGCACGAAATGGCAACACCAACAAGTGCGATAGATGATGTGCGTGCATAGGTTTGGTAGTATTTAAATAATTGTCGCAGCAATTCAACAACAGTCTTGGCTTTATATATATTGAAAGCAAAATACACCTAGTGGGAGATATGGTATACTACATTAATAGAGAAATCTACATAACTTGCAACCTACTTTAATTCTTTAAAACCAGCTTGTAAAGTTGTTCAAACGATGCATAGTCCAAATAAGTGCAGGTGTAAATGAAATGCCTTGCTGTAAAGAGGCTTGAGCGCAAGATCCCTAAATTAGGGCTAAAAAGACCTTCACCTAGACGGCTGTTAAAAGCGTTTGATTGCCAGCAGCCTGGGATGGCAAACGCTGCCTGCAAGCGGCTTGGGGGCTATAAAGTTGGCAGGCAAGGAAGGGTATGCGCAAATACTCTTTGGGCAATATTGTCAAAGTGTGTGTTTTAGCTTTTGGGCTACAGCCTGGATAGGAAGCTTATATCTACTAAACCTCAATATGGAGGAAAAGCAGTAAACCTAACTGCTTATGAAGCATAATGGAATTTTCAAAAAAGAAAGCATTTATCAAACTGCTAATCTATGTTTTTGTCAGCAATATTCTCATATGCGCCCTCATGTCCACTCCAGTTGCGGCAAGCGCATATGGCGATACAAAGTATAACATCATGCTGGTTATTGACAGGAGCGGTTCACTTGAGACGAATGATGCCCTGGAAAACCGCTATGAAGCGATTAAGTATTTGTTTGAAACATTGCCAGCCTCCGGCAACGAGATTGGCGCGATTGTTTTCAACTCATCGGTTGTTGTAGTTTCCCCGCTTAAGCCTATCAACTCGCAAAAGGAGAAGCAGGAAATCCTCGAAGCCATAAAAGCAAACCCAGTACAAGGGGGGACCGACATCGGGGCGGCAATCTTGGAGGCAGCCAAAGCGCTGATTAAAAGGGGCTTAGAGCAAGATGGAAACTATGAGCCGGCAATAATACTTTTCACTGACGGAATCACGGACACCCCCGATCCCCAACGCTCATTTTCGATGAAGGATGAAGCAATTAGCATCTGTCTTGCCAACAACATACAGGTATTCGGCATTTTTCTGGACAAAGACGGCAACATAAAAAGGGACGAAGCAGTTAAAAACAAACAAGAAGTATTTGATATTGTCCGTGGCGCAAGAGGCATAGCCAATGACCCAGTAGCGCCTCGAAACAGCGATGGATCCCTAAATGACTTGGAAAGGCGCTACTCAGAGATCGAAAGCCCTGATGATATCACAGGCTCTTTTAGCAATCTTGTGCACCTGTTGATTGACGGAAACGCCCCTGCGCTGGCAGAGACTGTCCCTATCGTCAAGGAGTGCATTATTCCTGGATTCGGCGCTTCTGAGCTGAACATCTCTGTGCGCTACCATGTGGGTGTATTCGAGAAAATCTCAATTTCTATCGAGCGCCCTGACGGTTCTATTGTAAGCCAAAATGATGGGGCAGCTACCATTTCCGACACTTTTTTCAATGCCAAGATTCTAGATCCAAGCCCAGGAAAGTGGGTTGTCAGGGTAGACAGGGCAGGGGATAGCCTGGTTACTGAAGGCATCGAAGTAATTCCTGATATTGTTATTAGCACAAATGTAGCTGCAGTATTAAATATGCTGGATAACGGGAACGGCATCCTGCTTAACAAACCCGTTGAATTTGTGTCGTGGTTGGAGCAAGGCGGGATAAAAGCGTCCCAGAACAACCAGCTGGCATTTTATGAATGCGAATTGACACTACTCAACACTATAACCGGAGAAACAAAAGAGATTCCTATGAAGCTGGGCAATGAAGGAATTTTTGTTGCCGAAGGGCTGCTGGGCAACTTTGGGCAGTACATAGCTTATGCCGCTTATACATGTGACAGGATACAATTCAGGTCCCAAGAAATTGTAATTTCAGCAACAAACCAACCTCCCGTTGTTAAAAACAACCCGGTCAAAGTGAGATTCGGATATAACATCTTGACTGGAAACAGTTGCAAGATTGACCTGTCCAAACATGTTTTTGACCCGGAGAATGGCAAGCTGTCCTACTCTATACTCAGCAGTGATTATGAAAACACAAGCGCTGATGGCAGCGGGCTTTTTGTTTATGTGACCGGCAAAGGTGTTGGAACCATCCAAATGGCGGCAACTGATGAACAAGGGGCCACAACCAATTTCACAGTCGAGCTGGCATCGTCCAACAACACTTGGCTCATCGCAGCGCTAGCTATTGTGCTCATTGCAGCCGGCATATTTGTGTTGCACGCTTATAGGGGGGGCTACATCAACGCAGAGTTGCGGTTGTCAATAGAATACTCACAAAACCAGGCTATCAACGAAAAATACGAGTACGGTTCCCATACCATTGTCCGGCTAAACAGTTTCAACAAACCATCGGTGTCTTTATTGGAGGTTTGCCTGGAGATGGCTAACAAGGAAAATACCAAAAGAGATGTAGAAAAAGAGCTTTCAGCCCTGTTTGGGTCAAACCGCAACATGCTTGCAAGTTTCAAGTTTTACAGGGTCCCCGGCTTTGACAGGAACAAGTTTATTTTTGCTGGCAACGATGGCGAAATTGCCCGCCGCACACTGGCTTCAGGGCTTAACGCCAGTGTTGCTATGGTGGAAGGGGAGAAGCTGAAAGTTGCTTGCCAGCCACGAAGCGCAGGCGGCAACAAGAGGGCGAATGACTACGACGATTAATACTGCATGCCAGGCATGCAATTAGATAAACACACAAGCCAGGTCTTTTTAAAAAAGCCCTGTAAAACCGCAACAATTATTCAAGGAGGCAAAATGCCACTCACACAAGACCAAAGAACACAAATATCAGAAAATATGAAAGTGCTTGAGAGTGAGGGATTCATCCAAAGGGTCAAGCGCACAGTGACCAATACCAAGGATTCATACCTGATTGTCGGTTTGGGCGGCACAGGCTGCAATGCTCTGGCTGAGGTCAAGAACGAGTTGTCAAAAGTGGTTGACGATGCCAGCCTTCAAAAGTATGCCCGTTTTTTAGCCATTGACTCAGCGCGCTCAGATTTGGAGCAGCTTGTCAGGGGGTCTTTGCTTGGAGAGGATGAGATTTTGGTGCTTCCACATGAAAATGCCTTGGCGCGGGTTGCAAACCCCACTCCAGCAATGGCGCAGTGGCTAAACCCCCAGCTCAAAAACCATGCCGATGGCGGCTTGAGCGGGATTGGCGCAGGAAACCGCCGCCAATGTGGGCGGGTTTTGTTGTGTGGGGATGCAGCTATCGCAATGCTGCAAGCAAAGGTCAAAGCATGTTTTGTCGAGCTAGTCGCCAATATCAACCGCGCAGAAATCAACTTGATTGTTTTGGCGGGCATAGCAGGGGGCACAGGCAGCGGCACTGTCATAGACGCAACATACATAATAAGCCAGATCCTGTCTTCCCAAAACAATGCCCAATTTTTCAACGCCTCATACGGTTTTATTTTCCTCCCCCCGGCATCTTCCGACGAAGTCAGGGCAAACACTGACATCGGTCTTGCGACAGGCAACAGCAATGGCTATGCCGCCCTGAAGGAAATCGAGTACCATATGACCCTTTCCTCCCGGGACGAGGCGTTTATGATGGACTATGGGAACTTCCACGTAAACCAAGGGGATTTGTTCCGCCATTGCTTTTTGATAGACGGACATGGAGGGGCTGTCCTCAATTCGAACCCGAGGACAGTGGCAGCCAGAACAGCTGCTAGCTGCATTGTCAACATAATCGCGTCTGAGCAGTCCCAGGCTGGCGTGGCTGACGGGGCTGGTGGCGCTGGAGGGCAGACAAGCAGCCTGCTCGCCGCGCTGTCAAATGTGCCTGCCAACCAGGCAGCTTTTATATTGAACAGCGACCCCCAGTACCTGCCCAGGGACACACACTACAAGTTTATAGCCACAGGCTACTCCGAGTGCCTTGTGCCCACAGACCTTTTGGCGCTTTATGCGGCAAAAAAAGTGTTCGACCAAATGTACAGCATGTACATCAAAGGGGCAAACGCCGACAAGGATGCCGCTTTGGACACGTTGGGGGAGCTGGGGCTCAACAATGCCGGGGTGTTGCTTGAAAGGATCTCAAACAAAGTCCATGTGGGCATATTTGCCGACAGCGCCCAAGTCTCAGCTGCGATATATGACGCTGAGGAAGGATTGCGCAACGAAGTTGAAAAAGCCTTCAACGACAAGATGGATGACATTTTCAAAAAGAGCGGGCCGTATTACCTGGCCAACCTGTCATTGGAAATTGGGGATATCCTGAATGCCAGGAGCACAAGGCCTGCTGACGCCAAGGGGCGCAAGGGCTTGATGCAAGAGGCGATCGGGCGTATTTTCAAATCCCTTGCTGTGCTGGCCCTAGACATCAACCGGACAACATGGGAGGTGTACACCGCAGTTATTGACGAGCTAAAAAAGGTTTTTGACGAGACAGAGACAGTCTTTACCCAGACGGTGCTCTCAAATGTTGATGGGACCAAACGCTACCACTGGACTCCAATTGGATCCAAAGAAAATGCCGGGCTAAAGTGGATTGACAGCATTATGGACGAGGCGGCAATCAACCAGCTAGTAGGCAATTTCAAGCAAGGGCTGCTTGACAATAAAAACTTGTGGGCAAGGCTTTCAAGGGACCGGGAGTTCAATGCGTCTGCTTTTGTCCGGGATTTTATCCAGAGCAAGTTTGACATGATACTCAAGTTGAACTTGGGCGACTTTGTAGCCAAATGCTATTCCGGGAAAGCCAATGCAGTGGCTTCAACAGACGGGACAACCCCCTCTGATGATTTAAGGACGGCAGCAAAACAAATTGCCACAAACCTGTATGACTTTGGCGACATCTTGGCTCAAATCCGCAACCCTGCATTGTTTTCCCAAGCCCCGAAAAAATATGTGCTCATATTGCCGGAAAGCACAAGTTTGCTAAATGGCTTGATTGAGCAGCAGTTGAGAACCTTGGTGCCTAACCTGGATGTCTACCATTCGCTGCACTCGCAGAGCTTCACATTGTTTTCAAGCCATTTCTCCTTCCCGCTGGAGCAGTACACATGGGTGGCAGACGGGGAGAGGGCATATGCAAGGTTTGCAGGGGACGATGTCATCGGGCGGCATTTGTATGAAGCTAGCATAAACTGGCGCAGTTTGCCGAACCTGATAAACCAAGACAACTGGAGCCAAATAGAGCCCGGGTATGTTTTCGCTGAGGAAAGGACCCTTGCCGCATATATGGCCCAAATGCTGGAGACAGCCAGGCGGTTTGGTCTTGTCACGCCTTATTCCAACCTCTATAGCCAATACCAGCTGCTGCTCCTTGACGACAAGGAAAACCGCAACTTGGCAACGGCAAATGTGGCGTTCATAATCAAGGAAAATAAAGTAGAGCGTGAAAACGAAGCGGAGAATATCTATAAAGTTGAAGCAAACCGCCTCTTTGGGCTTCTTGACAGCAGTGCCGTCTATGACATTAGCCAGTTGGAATCTGCCCTGCCTGAAGGAACATTCAGAGTTGCCAATACACGCCCCCATTCAATGCCGATGCAAGACGGCATGTCGCCAAGAAACAACTTTGAATGGATTTACACGGGCAAGTTCTTGCGCAAGATGTATAATACATGCATTTCCCTTGAGCGGACACTTGGAGTCATGGCCCAATTGCGAAAACTGGTTGAGGAAAACAACAGCAAGCTGGGCTCGGATGATGTCCGGAAAGAGGCAGAGCTTATAAAAAAAGGCCGCATCCAGGTTTTCGCCAACTACTATGGCGCAGGGCTGGTAGACTACAACACTGAAGAGAAATCGTGGCTCTACATTGACTATTCAGGAAACGAAAATGAGCTGCTTTCAGAGCTGGAGCTCTTCCCTTGGCAAAGGCCTTACCACTACTATTACATGATGAAAAAATACATGGAAATGCCCGGGGAATTATTCGAGTATTGGCAAGAGCAATACGAAGAGATAATAGCTGACAGGCAAAAGCGCGCCTCCATACCAGAAAGGCAGCAAGCCCTGCTGGCAGAGCTAAAGGAGGCAGCAAAGGGCATGGCCCCGCTTAGTTTTGTCAAAACTATAACAGGAGCGCAGCCAGACGGCACGCTGCCTGCCAAACTCAGGGAATTCTACAGTGACGAGATCCTGCGGTTTGGCGGTTGAGCAGGAAAATTGGGAGTAAAATGGGAGAAGACCTGGTAAACAAAATAATTGGGCAAACGAGCATCAAGCTGCAGTCTTGGAGCCGCAAATGCATCAGCGTGTTCCTCTTTTCCAGTCAAACGGGAAATGCGCTGGACACCTTTTGCAGTTGTGTCCAAGAACTGTTTGGGCCTGGGAGCCATGTGTACATCACATACTCAAATGCGGATGGGCTAGAGGGCATCTTAAAACAGATACAAGAAAAGATTGATAGGCATGAAGCGCCTAGAGCCGCGAAAATTACTGTAAGGGATGTTTTGTCGGCAAGCGAGTCAAGCAATCTGGATGTGCCTGCGAACTGCGCCAAACAAACCATCCGGCTAGTGGACAGCAATTCGCAGATTTTAAGCGACGATGATATTTATGTCTACAAAACAAAGCCTGGGCTGGAGTCTTTATTGGTATACTCATATATCCAAGACACCTCCGTGGCATATATCAGCAAGGCTGGAGGTGTGCTTGTCGAGAGCATCGTCAGCTCATATTCAAGGGATAGCTGGGTGCATACGTTGTACTCCAGCTTGGAGGTGTGCCTTCGTGTCGCTGCTACGTCCAAAGAAGGCTTGGATTTGCTTGCAGCCAGTGCCGAGAGCGGGCTGGAGGACTCAAAGAACTATTTTTTATCAAGCCTTGAGCCATTTCCATCCTTGGAAAGCTTCCCAATCGACGAGAATAATTACGAGAAGCTATTCGGGGAAAACCGGGGCTTTGGGAGCAAGCTTGCAGGCCTTTTCAAGAAAGTGCCTGAAAAAAAATCCTTTGATTTAGAACAAGCCCTATATGGCTTGTTTGGAATTGGCATCAGCGGAGATACAGTTATCCGTGAATACCGCAAGTCCCATTTCGAGGGCCAAGACCTCGAAAGGCTATTTGGCCTAGCCTGGTCACCGCCAAATCCCTGGTACCATAAGGTCCCCTTGCAATGGCTTATGGACAACTTTGCAGCTTTGATAACAAAAAAAATATTCATAGCAAAACAAGAGTTAAGCGCGCTTGAGGAAAAGGCGCAGCAAAAAAAAGCAGACCGGTTTTTGCAAGTTGATTTTTCAACCCTTTGCCGCGAGATAAGCAACGAGTTTGGATTCCCGGTAATCTATGGGAAAACTGCGGAGCTTTGGTATTGGGAGCAGTGTTTGTTTAGCGTGCAATATGGGGATTTTCTCGCACAATCAAAGGCTGCAAAAGCCAGGATAGAAATCCAGCTTAATGCCTTGGACAACTACTGGGACATAGGAAACAACGTGGCAAGCGGCGGAGGGATGCCGCCCATAGACTGGAGTGTTGATCTAGCGGATTCAATCGAATTGTTTAAGCCTTACCCGGCTCCATGGAGTGTTGAAACATTGAACACATTCATAAAACGCAATTGCGACTCCATATACTACAGGTCTACAGAAGTCGGCGCTACAGCCTGCTGCGCCATCGCCTGTGAAGATGAAGCTACGGCAGCCCAGGTGGGGAAAATGGAACTATTCAATGGCACAATGGCAGTCCAGTGGGGCTTTTCAAGCGATATTCCGATAGACGGATTTCTAATGGCGCTTTTGGCTCCAAGAAAATACCTTGGGCTGGTCTAGGAAGGTGGCTTAAGGTTTGGTCAATTTTAAAATCAAATATAACGACGGCGACAAAAAGTGTGTGCCGGCAGCTGTTATCTCCTGGGAGCCTTCATGGGATTTTGAGTCATTGGATATTGTTTTATTGGAAAAATCCACAGGCAAAGAAGTGTCAGTAAAAAATGTCCTAAAACGGATGCAAACCCATGAAGAGCAGGTTGAAACGTCCAATTTGCAGCCTGGGCGCGTATACACGTTTGAGGTTTGCTGCCCAAGCGGTGCAGCCAGGCAAAAGCTGGATAGCAGCCAACTTGGAGGGGATGTTGAATTTGAGGTCGCCTATCCTGCCTATGTTTTCTATCATGTGGAAAACATTAGCGGCGGATGGGCAAAGGTTTATCTGTTTGTTGACGGCGAGATGCCTGTTGGTTCAATTAAAGTCGCTAGAAATAAAAACGAGTATTTGCTGCCGGCAGGCAGCTCGCCAGCAGATGGCATATATGTGTTTAGAATGGCTTGCCAACCGTCTGACACAATCCTGCTTAGGTCTTCTGTTAAAACAATAACGCCAATTAAACTGCTTGGCAGCCTGCAAAGCCTGCAGGAAGAATTCAGGCTCAGGGCAAGCAATAACCTTTAGCCAACTTGCCAGGCTTGCCCAATTAAGCCCGCGCCTCTCCGTCAGCGAAAATGAGGAAATTGTATTGGCATAGTGGTCCATTCGTGAAGCAATAGTGCAATTGGAGGTATTTTTTTGGCAACTGTAAATATTAACATTAGAACAGATGCTGAACTAAAAACGCACCGCAGCAAATTTTTGTATCAATACGCAAGCTTCTTTAATGAGCCTGGCTTTCCACTTTCGTCCCAAAGGCTAACAATTGCCAGAAAGAAAGTGTAGCGTCCTTACCAGCGGTTTTTAAATGCTGCAAATAGTCTTTAGGATGCGCTTGTCCACCCTCCATGTAAATATCAAGTCATTGTAAAAACAAACTACTCAATAAGCTGGTTCTTGAGTTTCTGATAGCGCCCATTCTTGTTGTAAACTATAACTCCAGATTAAGCACCGCGCTTTGCGCGGGAGAATAGAATAGCGGAAGCGATACTTATGATGAAATAGAGCGTAAGCCCTCATCTGATAAACTTGACAAGGTTACGCATACCTATGCCACAAAATCAGGAGGGCTGTCCATTGGACAACAACAGTTTATCACACACAAAATGGGATTGCATATGCCACATAGTGTTTATACCGAAATACCGCAGGAAGATAATGTATGGAGAATTAAGGAAAAGCATCCGGGGGATAATCAAACAGCTATGCGGGTATAAAGGCGAAGAAATATTAAGCGGCAGCGTGGGCAAAGACCATATCCACCTGTGTGTCAAAATACCGCCAAAAATGAGTGTGTCATATTTTATGGGGTATTTGAAAGGCAAAAGTGCTTTGATGATATTTGACCAGCACCCGCAATACAAGAAAAAGGGCGGGAACAGGCACTTTTGGCAACAGGCTATTATGTCGATGCCGTGGGCCGCAACGAAGAACAAATAAAGCAGTATATAGCGAAGCAGTCAGAATACGATAGGTTAGAGGACAACGAACCCCTTGAGGGGTAGAAAGCAAGAATAGCCCTTTTAAGGGTTAAAAGCAGTAAAGGTTTGCGAAGCCACTTCATGCCTTTAGGCATAGCAAGCAACAAAGCGTCGTCCTTAGAGGCTGTTTAATATGTCCATAAATGTCGATAAATGGTATAATAACGCTAAAAAGGCTGTTTACCATTATATGAGAAATAAATATCCAAGCGACATAACTAGAGACCAA
>Ga0082212_10000877_pt1 | contig 44336 bp, 48 predicted proteins | sample TergutNt197P3_FD_71548 | JGI IMG/M metagenome (GOLD analysis project Ga0082212, IMG submission 71548) | Neocapritermes taracua P3 segment gut microbial communities from Petit-Saut dam, French Guiana - Nt197 P3 | ecosystem: Host-associated > Arthropoda: Insects > Digestive system > Gut ... | reverse complement strand
GCCTGATCCGCCACCGGAACCGCCTGAGCCAGAACCGCCGCCTGATCCCCCAGAGCCGCCAGAACCGCCCGAGCCACCGGAACCACCTGAGCCTCCGCCTGATCCGCCCGAGCCTCCGGAACCGCCAGAACCTCCGCCTGACCCGCCTGAGCCGCCGCCACCGTAGTTGTTGCCGCCACCTGATCCGCCTGATCCCCCACCGCTATATCCGCCTCCGCAATCTGCTGTGTGGAATAACCCTGTATGCCCACACGCTTGAACTACTGTTTCGCCAAGAGCGCCGTAGACTATAACAAAAGCAAATAGTACAGCAGCTATAAAAGCTAATTTCCTTGGTATCTTCATAATCCTTCATACTCCGTTGTAGTTATTAGTTTTTTCTTAACATTACTTTAATGTTTGCATCTTACTTTTCGGTTACATTTGGGAGATTATCTGAATATTTTTAAAATAATTACATTGTAACAATTTCATACTCCGAAAAGCTTCGCTTTTATCAGCAAATTTTCATGTGCTATAACGGCCCGAGTGAATTTATTTCCCCTTTTCTTGTAAAAACAATTAGACAACCACTGAAGATTGCCTACTGTGCTCTAATCTATTTGCCTGATTATTTTGGCGCTTTAGCTTTCTGGCGCCCGGCGCTTTTTAAAAGCGTCTTTCTAGCTATATGCGAGCTTGCCAGAAGCGCGATCGCATATAAAGCGATTCTTGTAGGGTCGCCAGTATCCGGCGAGCCGGCCCCGCCGCCAAGATAATCGCCGTCAGAATCGATCGGATCGTATAGGAAAACTAGCAGCTTGTCCTCACCCTGGCTTATCTGAATCTGCTCCATTGCGCTTGGGCAAACGAATCCTTCGATATCTTCAGGGCATTCTGTATAGACTCCGGCAACGGCATTGGCAGCCAGCTTTGCAGGGAAAAGCTCTGCGCCGGATTGCCTGTCTATGTATTGGACTGTATAGCTGCCATATTGCTCTTGGGCAAAGACGACGTTTACAGCATTCATGCCGGCAGCTATTTCATATGGCTGCTCTGCCTGAACTCCGGCCAGATAGCCATTTGGCCTGTTCCAGTCCAGCTGGCCTGCCAGGCTGCCCGGGCTCAGGGCTGCCACATCGCCGACTTTGGCATACTTGTCAACATACACCTGGTATGGAGTGCTGCCAACTTGGCCCAAATGGTAGTTAATGATCAGGTATGCGTCATTCGGCACAATCTTTAGGGCCATGCGATCCATGCCGCCGCCTTCGCAATAGTCTTCTGCAAAGATATCGACAATCCACTCCCTTGCATTGCCGTTTGGATCAGCAAAGGCCATTGTCTGGCCGATATTGTCTGCTGCAGCAGGGCAGTGCCATCCGTCTACGTGCTTGAGAGGGTGGCTTGCCGGCAAGTTCGGCATCTGCATCGCTTTAGTCCCTAAAACTCCGTTAAAGCTTGTTACAGAGACCTGGTTATCGGTTCCTGTCCAAAATGCAAGGTAATTCATATAGTTGCTGTTGTTGACTTCAGTGCCTTTGGGATACAAAAAGACATACATGTTGTCGTTAACTGCAATGATGTCGCCTAAGTTTAAAGATGAATAGTCGTTAACTGACTTGAGTGAGAAGTAGTCTTTTGAGCTATACCCGTCAGGAAGCGCAAATGTGCCTGTGAAGCGGCGTATCGAATACTCCCCGTCGCTGTTGAAGTTGGCCCATGTAGCAGCGTTTTGCTTTTGCTCGCTGTCTGCCAAATAGCCGGTGAAGTTGTGCTTTGGCCCCTGTGCATCCCAGACATTGCTTATAGAGTTTGACTTAATCTGGCTTATTGAGCTCCAGCTCAGGTAGCGCACGCCCCTGAGGTCATTCATGACGCTGCTTGCGTTCTCTGGGGTCCTGGCCCAATCGATTGCCAGCTCGATTCCATCTCCCTCAGCTGCAAGCGCTGCGCTGTTTGGAAGCAATACAATGAAAAGAGCTGCAATAATCACAAATAATGCAGCTCTTTGTGATTTTTTCATAATTACACCTTCCTTTGAACCTCAAATTATTAAGGTTAGGTTATTTTATAAAAAAATCATTACAAAACGGTTACCAAACAGTGGCACAGAAACTATATAGAAAAAAAAGAATATATATGATGATGTTATAAATACAATAAGCGTGCCTGTTAAGGCACGCTGTGGCTATTTATTAGCTGTATTTCAGGTATTTTCTTGTATACATGCAAGCTGCTATGCATTTGCCGCACAGAGTATAGTTAACGCCAATGGCTGCTGCCTGTGCAGATGCAGCCTTCTGGCATGCGCCTGCATTAAAAAAGCTGGATCGCTCTTTTCCCAAAGCCCAGTTTTGCCCGGTTGGGGCGCTGCCCGGGCAAACGCTGGCGCAGTCCATGCATTTGCCGCAATAGGATTTATTAATCGGCTCGCTTAAATCAACAGGGGCGTTTGTGAGTATTGATATGAGCCGAATAGCGGATCCGTACTGCCTTGTTATCAGCAAAGCGCACTTGCCGATAAAGCCAACGCCTGCTCTTGTTGCCACTGTTTTATGCGGCAGCGGCGTTGTCAGCGCTGCGCTCACCGCAGCAGTTTCAGCCCTCGTCATAGCTATTGCAGAGTAGCCTTCGCTTTTCAAAAACTCAGCGCCTTGCTCAGCAAGGCTGTCAAGCATGTCGTTAAGCTTCTGGTAGTGGGCAAAGTACTCTAAAGTCGGGCCATCTTGAATGCCTCTAATGACATGTGGCTCGAATGCGCATGCAATGCTAACCCCGACAGGCATGCCCCGCCTCTCCTCAGGCGCCACTTCCAACAGGCTGCCGGCTTGGGCAATAGCTGCGCCTTCGCTTTTGAGCAATGTATATAGGCGCTCTGTCAGATCATTCATAAATTTTCTCCATACTAATGCCTAGAACTGCATAATATCGCCGCCAAAGGCCGCCTGTATGAGCTTGAAAGCGCCATAAGCCCCAAGCCCGGGCACGTCTTCAGGGTGAGTGGCAGAGGTTATTGAAACATCAAACAGAATGTTTGCAGTGCAGGGAAACTCATCATCTGCATCCCACATGATGTATTCGATTGGCACAATCGGGAATAAATTAAGGGTTGCTGCAGCATCCCCATGCCCGGTAACCATACCGCCAAGCTTTTCCGCTGCGGCTATAAAGCTGCCCATCTTTCCGGCAAAGGCCCCTGTAAGCCGAGGCATAACTGACTGCTGAAAAGCAGGGTAAAAGTGCCCTACGCCTTTTAGGGCATAAAAGGGTTTGAGCTCCCCGATAACCTTAACCCCGTCCTGGCTGAAGCTCAGGTGGTGCAGGATGTCTATTGACTCTCTGCGCTCTGCAGGCTCGCCGCTGGCTGCATCGGTGACTATTGCTGTTTTGCAGTCGACAATATAGTCTGTGCCAAGGTAAGGGGCAAGGATTATGCCTTTGCTCTTGTCGTATTCCATCTGGCAGCGATCCGCCATAACTTGGGCGCTCTGGGCCAAAAACATCTCTTTGGCGCGAACGTGGCCAAGCTCATAATTGTCTATTCTGTTTTCACTAGGCATAATAACTACTAAAAAATTGCAGCCAAAACTTTGCTTGCTGTTTTCTATTGCTGAACGTCGGCTGAATATACATTGGAGCTGGCCATTGCCCTGTCATAAAGGGAAGGAGACACTCGAAACAGGTTCCAAAGGGGCTTTGACATATAGCCTATCGGTATTATTACCTTGTTTTTTGCGATTTCCTCAAGTGCCTGGACAGCAAACGCATCGGGCGCCATGTAATTGAATTTCGTGCTGTTTGGCTTTAAGCCCGGCCCGAAGCCTTCCATAGGGGTTGCTATTGCTGCCGGGCACAAAACGCTGGCGCGCACCCCCATTGAAGCAAGGTCTCTTTTTAAGCCCAGAGTATATCCTACGATGCCGCTTTTAGAGGTTGCATAAGCAGTGCCGGCTATGCCCGGCACAAGGCCTGCTATTGATGACACATTCACTATATGGCCGGATTTCTGGCTTTTCATATGCCTTATTGCATTTATCGAGCCATATACCTGGCCCAGCAGGTTTATTGATATCACTTTCTCGTAGCGATCTTCAATCGGTATGTTTTGATCGTAGGAAAACAAAATCCCGGCATTGTTAAACATGAACCCCAAGCTTTTGCTTTGCTCCACAAAAGCGTCGATTGAATCCTTCAGGCCTTCCTTGTTTGAGACATCGCACTCGATTGGCACCGCCTGCGCACCCTTTTCTTCAACAAGCTTTGCAGTTTCGTTGGCAGATTGAATATTGATGTCAAACACTCCAACATAGCTTGCGCCATACTCAGCAAGCTTAACAGCCAGAGCCCTCCCGATGCCTGAGCCGGCCCCTGTTACAATAGCCGGCTTATTTCTATAATATTCGCTCTTCAAATTCTTTAGCCTTTTTTTAGAGCATTATAGCATTATTCTAGATATTATGGTATCAGATCATAAAATATAAGCTGCAATCGGCTTGCATGCCAGCTATAGCAAAGCGCTATATAAGCGCCTCAGAGTCCTGCTGGGCGCTCATATCCCATATGAGCTTCTTTAGAAGCTTCAGGGCAAAGAACAAAGTTGCAGCAGATATCGCAAAGAGAAGCGCCTCAATGAGAGCAACGCTGGTTATTGAGCCGGCCTGAAACAAAGCTGCAATAAAGTCTGCTGCTGCATGCAAAAAGACAGCAAAAAAGTAATAGTGCATGTACCCTGTCAGGCTTGCAGCCGGCCATACAAGAATAGACAGGCCAATATGCAATGCAATTGCGGATATGCGCTCAACAGCTGACAACAGGATTACTATAGGCGGCGTGGCTGCCAAAGCTTGTGCTGCGCTAATGGCAGCTTCAGTTCTTGAGCCTGAGTTGTATGCCATTGCAGCAAAGAAGAATAGTATATGCTGCAAGCTGGCAATCAGCCAGGCTTCTATGCCAGCGTGGCCAATGCCGTATGATATAGCGTTTTCAGGCTGCATGTACTTTTTCTTTAGGGCTTTAAATGCGGCAAAGCGCCCTGTTTCTTCAAAAACGCCGGCGGCAAGGCCTGCATACGCTGCAAATGCATACGGGCTGTTTTGCATAAAGGCAGCGCCTGATTCAGAGCCAAGAACCAAAGCATGAAACAGTTGCTCAAGGCCAAGTGCAAACACAACAAATACTGCTGCTCCGAGAACAGCAGGAAAAAACTTTATATTATAGTAGGACTTGAAGATAAGGTATAGGATTATCGGCAGCGCAAAGCATATTGAGCCGCTTATTCCCAAAAATAAAATGTGCTCATAAGAAACCATGAATAGCACTTCCAATCTTGATTGTTATTTTTGCATAAGCATAGATAAGCTTACCATGAAATGCGCTAAGTTTCCCTCTTTATTTCATGAAATTTCCATAAATGCAATAAAAGCTGCAAAAAGTGATAATATTCGGCAGCTTTTTTGGCAAAGCTGCAGTGCACTTTTTTACCCATTTTCTTTCTAAACACTGCATTATATGCGAAAATGGATAGGCAATATACACAGAAAATGCGATAGAAACTATTAGAAAATGGTAGTATATGAAAAAAATTTTCCTAAGCACATCCCTATTGCTGGTGCTGGCTATTCCTATGCTTTCCTTCTTCATGGCAATGCGGCCTTTGCCTTCGCAAGAGCCGGTTGAAGTGGAAATAGAGCTCGGAAGCCCAATGCTGGTGATTGCAAATAAACTTGAGGAAGCCGGAATAATAAGAAGCGCATTGGCCTTTCGCGTTTATGCCAAGATAAACAGCATAAGCGATTTTCAGGCGGGAAGCTACAAATTGCCGCCTTCGATGCCATACTCCCAAATAGCTGTTGAGCTAACAAAAGGCACTGTTTCTTCTGAGCAGCTGAGGATTACATTTATTGATGGCAAAAATATGCGCTGGATCGCTAAAAAGATAGCATCTGAGACCAACAATTCACAAGAGGATGTTTTCAGCCTTCTTGAAAACCGGCAGTATATTGAAGGCTTGATCGAAGAGTATTGGTTCCTGACCGACATTATATTGGAGGAAGGCATTTATTATCCGCTGGAGGGGTATTTATTCCCTGACACTTACTTTTTCAAGAGCGCTGAGGTTAGCGTTGAAGAAATTTTAGCAGCAATGCTAAATAGGATGGGCGACATCCTTGACAAAAACTATGAAGCAATAAACAAGTCAGAATTCGGCATTCATGAAATACTGACACTGGCTTCGACAGTTAACTGCGAAGCCAGCTCGCCTGATGCTTTTGAAGGCGTGGCAAGCGTGTTTTACAACAGGCTTAACTTAAGCATGAGCCTGGGCAGCGATGTAACAACTTACTATGCTGTAAAAGTAGACATGGCTGAAAGGGATCTTAAGCAAAGCGAGATATCAAAGGCCAACCCTTATAATACCCGGGGCCCGAACATGATAGGCAAGCTGCCTGTCGGGCCTATATCCTCGCCATGCGAAAAAGCTATCATTGCTTCCTGCTCGCCAGGAGGGTCTGAGTACCTGTTTTTTGTATCAGACAAGAATGGCGATATGTACTTTGCCAAGACTAACAGCGAGCACTCAAAGATAATATCCGATCTTAAAAGTTCAGGGCTTTGGTATGAGTATTGACATGCCTGCGCTTAAGCACGAGCGCATTGCTTGCATTGCATATTGCCAAGGGCCCCGGAAAGCAGGCCTGGAATGCCACTGCTTAACATATAAACTTGCCAATTCAAGTTTTAGAGTCGGCTCATAGGGCGAGCAGCTTTAATTGTAAAGATTCACTATCATTAAAGGGAGCGGGAAATGGCAGAAAACAAGCTGGTTGCGCCATTTGTTAAGTGGGTTGGCGGCAAGCGGCAATTAATTGATGATATAAGCCCTTTGCTGCCAAAACGAATAAGCCCGTATTGTGAGCCATTTCTGGGCGGCGGCGCTATTCTTTTTTTCACTCAGCCATCAATTGCAATAGTAAATGACTTAAACACAGACTTAATTATGGTCTATGAAACTATCCGCGATGATTTGGAAGCGCTAATAAACGCTCTCGAGCAGCATGAAAATTCACAGGAGTATTTTTATTCAATAAGAGATCTAGACCGAGATAAATCTGCTTATAGCCTGATGCCAAAAGTAGCCAAAGCGTCAAGGCTGATTTACCTGAATAAAACTTGTTACAACGGCCTGTTTCGAGTTAATTCATCCGGAGAATTTAATACCCCTTTTGGATACTACAAAAACCCGAACATTGTCAATGAACCTGTCTTGCGAGCCGTAAGCAAATATCTAAACGCAAGCAAAATTTCATTTTACAGCGAAGATTTTGCTGAAACCTTAAAACGGCTTTCAAAAGATTATTTCGTTTACCTCGACCCGCCGTACGACCCTGTATCCGGCACTGCAAGCTTTACCGGCTACAATAAAGGCGGTTTTAACAGGAATGAGCAAATAAGGCTGAAAGAATGCTGTGACGATCTAAACGAGCAGGGAATCAAGTTCTTGCTCTCCAACTCCGCAACGAAATTCGTTAGAGAGCTTTATTCAGATTATCGGATTTCCGTCATTGAAGCAAAGCGGGCTATCAATTCGAATGCAAGCAAGCGCGGAGCAATTGAAGAGGTGCTAATCAGAAACTATGAGCCATAAGCCATACAGCCGGCATAAAGCCAGTGCAGGCAAAACCGGCTTTGTGTGCCCCTTACGCCTGGCTTGAAAAAAATAGGGCAGCATATGCATTAGCTGCCCCAAACGGCGCAATGCTGCTGCTACTTGTACATAGCAGTGCCGTACTCATATATCTCGTCGGTTATCCATTCGTTTAATGGCGCCCATTTTTCGCGGACTTCAGGCGGATCAGTAAAGCTCCCTGCAGAAGCCCATGCAATTAGGCCTCCCCCTTTTGCAAATGTATCCAGATATTCGCGTACATACCCTCTTACCGTTTCTTCTGTGTCATCCAGCTTTACAGTGTAGTCCCAGCAGCCAGTAAGCGCTATCTGATGGCCATACTCCTTTTTCACTGCTCTCATGTCATTGACCATTTCGCATGGATTCCAATAATTAACGAACTCGACCATGCTCGGAACATATGATTCGCATTTGCCGCAGTTGTGGTAATCAACCAAGATTCCGCGATCTCTGGCCGGAGCTGTTATTTTGAAGTAAATGGGCTTGAAAAACTCATCATACATTTCTTTCGAAAAGAATGGAGCGAGCTTGGCAGCTGTGTCATCAGCCATTGTGACGATATCCGGCTTCCAGTGCTTTATTTCAAGCTCTATCATCTCAACCCACCATGTTGCCATATAATCAAGCATCTCTTTAAGGGCTTCAGGCTCTTCATAAAGGGCGCATAGCGTCTCTGTAAACCCAAGCAGGGCTACTGCATTCTGAAAAGGCTGCATGCCAAGATCGCATGTAACCGCGACCTGCTCCCGATCAATGTTATCAAGTTCAGCTTTCGCCATTGCTTCCCAATCCAGATCAGGCACTTCGGGCCTTGTTATGAAGCTGCTCCATTTCGTGATGTCATCAATTAAGAAAGCGTTTGGCTTTGGAAGCCCTGCAATAACGCCTTCTTCCCATATGTATGAAGCTCCCCAAAAATCTTTCCATTCACCCTGGGGCTGCCTCCATCCGGTGACGAACTCCCCCTGGCCAACACCCATAGCAAAGATCCCCGCCGGCTGCGTAGCCCTGCCATGGTCTTTGTATGGCATCATTGTCGGCACCCATTCCGGTATTTCGTGCCTGCCAATTCTAAGGTGGTTTTCTTTTGGCGTAAGTAGTGTCATAAATCCCCCTAATGTTTGTTTTTATGCGAGTGCATGCACACAGCCTGCATACACTCTGTTATTGATAAGGATAACATTAATTTCTGGCGCCTTCAAAAATTATTGCCAGCGCACGGCAATAATTGCAATACCCCTTGTCTTTAGCCGGCAGGCGGCGGCGTATGCCGGAGCAAAAGAGCCCTCTGTAGCGCAGCTTTTTGATAAATTGCATTAAAATAAGAGCGCTACAAGCTTGCGTTATCTTGAGAGCGCTCTTCATGCACCAGTTACAGCGTGGCTAATATTAAGCTAGTATTTTTGTCCCATAGTTATAGAGCTCATCACATATCCAATAATTTACTTTCTTCCACACAGGGGCATCTTCAATGCTCATATCAAGCGGCCCGGCGAAAGCCATAGCGATAAGGCCGCCATCACGGGCGAATGTGTCCAGATATTCGTCAACCAGAAAACGGACTTTTTCCTGAGGGTCTTTCGGCTGCACATCGTAATACCAGCACCCGCTGAGCGTCAGGTCTCTTCCATGCTCCATCTTTATTCCGAAAAGGTTGTTGTCAAGCTCGCAAGGATTCCAATAGCTAATGCCAAGTTTGAGCATGTCCGGCAAAAACAATTCGCATTTCCCGCAATTATGGTAGTCTATCAAAGCCCCTATCTCATGCGCCGGCGACAGCAGCTTTGAGTAAATAGGCAAGAATATATCTCTGAACGTTTTCAGAGAGAAAAGAGGCTGGTATTTTGCTGCCGTGTCATCAGCTATGGTAACGATGTCTGGCTGCCAATAGTGAAGGTTAGCCCGTATTAGGGGCACATACCAGTCAGCCATGTAGTTAAGCATTTCCTTGACAGCCTCAGGCTCCTCTTCAAGGGCGCAGAGCGCTTCGGTAAAGCCCATTAGCGCTACGAGCTGCTGGAAAGGCTGAAAGCCTACATCGCTTGTTAGGGCCAGCTGTGTTCTGTTAACATGGCTGAGCTCTTCATTTGCCATTTCTGCAAGGTTGATATTGCTTACTTCCGGCCTTTGTATAAATTTATCCCAATGGCGTATATCCTTAAGGGGAAAATGGCCTGGCTTCGGCAGCGCTGCCGGAAAGCCGTCATAATTAATAAAAGTAGCTCCCCAGAAATCTTGCCATTCACCATATGGCTGCTCCCATCCACTTTCTAAAGTGTCTTGGCCAAACTGCATGGCGAACAGCCCTATAGGGTATGTCGGGAGTATCCTGTCTCTGAATGGTATCAAAGAAGGTATATACTCGGCTTGCTCATGCCGGCCTATTCTTAAGTAATTTTCTTTTGGAGTCAAATGCGCCATTGTTATGTAATCTCCGATGAATTATTCAGCATCTATAGATGCAACTGTTTTTCAATAAAGTATTTCTTTCATTATTCTATATTTATTATAATAATTTACCGATGAAATGCCAATACAAAGTATACAAAATAGCAATTTATGTGCATAACATTATATAGCAGCATAGATATTTAGTGCCATTTAGAAAAACTATAACTATTTTCGCAGCAAACACGCCAAGCTTTAACAGCAGCGCTAACAGCAAGGCATTATAGAATTGCAGGGAACAATAGCTTTAATTCAAGTGAATGTATATGTATGCGGCCAGTGCCCGGGAAATGCAGCAATAGCCAAAGATTTAAGTGCTGCCAAGCACCTTCGCGATGCTTGTTAGATAGAGATAAAAAAGGGCGCTATTCGCCCGTTTTTGCTGTATCATTGTGCTGTTATTAATTCTTGCTTTTTTTTGAGCGCTTTTTGGTGATGTCAAACTCGAGAGACCTTGGGTCTATTCCTGCCTTTTCCTCTGCTTCTTTCTGCACCCCTATGAGTGGCTGATACCCGGTATCAGGCATATACGCAAGCTTGTTGCTCTTTTTTGTGCTATCGCTATTTTTTTTCTTGTCTGGCATGCTGTTTGCCCGCCTTTTGTTTTTTATAGCTTTTGCATTCAGGCGGCAAATATTCACTTTACTGCTGCCGGCGCAGGACATAGCGCTTTATTTTGCCATTAAAGGTTTTTGGCAGGGTATCTGAGAATTCTATAGCCCTGGGGTACTTGTAAGGCGCTGTTATAGATTTGACAAGGTCCTGGATCTCTTTAGCCAGGCTGTCGCTGGGGCTGTAGCCTTCGTTAAGCACTATCGTTGCCTTTATTATCTGCCCTCTTATCCCTTCCGGATCGGCAATGCCGGCAACAGCGCACTCAAAGACTGCCGGATGGCGCATCAGGGCGCTTTCTACTTCGAACGGGCCTACACGGTAACCGGATGTTTTGATAATGTCATCAGCCCTTCCTTCATACCAAAGGTATCCATCCTCGTCCCTTCGGGCAAGATCGCCGGTATAATACAGGCCTGAAGAAAATGTTTGTATGGTGCGCTCTTCGTCTCTGTAGTATTCCTGGAACAGCCCTACCGGAGGAATGGCGCCATCCAGCTCTATTGAGATCTGGCCTTCTTCTCCTACACAAGCATCATCGCCATTTTCATTTATCATTCTAACCTTGTATAGAGGGTTGGGCTTTCCGAGTGATCCGGGCCTGGGCTGCATCCATATAAAAGTTCCGGCAATAATCGCACTTTCGCTCTGGCCAAAGCCTTCTCTTATAGTCAGGCCTGTTTTTTCCTGCCATTGATGGAACACTTCGGCATTTAAAGCCTCTCCTGCTGTAGTGCAATGCTTTATATGCGATAGGCTGCGATTCGAAAGATCGCACCTTAGCAAGAAACGATAGATCGTTGGCGGAGCGCAAAAGCCGTATATTGGATACTTTTCCATGATATCAAGCATCTTTTCCGGCTCAAAGCGGTCATAGCTGTACACTAAAACCGGTGCCCCGCATAGCCATTGGCCATATATTTTGCTCCATGCGCACTTTGCCCAGCCTGTTTCGGATACAGAAAAGTGAAGTGCGTTGTCTTTGCACGCAGACCAATAATATGCTGTTGTAATGTGGCCAAGGGCATAATTATAATTGTGCGCGACAATTTTGGGATTGCCCGTAGTGCCGCTTGTAAAATACATAAGCATAAGGTCATTTGAGCAAGGATAATCTATTGGTTTGTCAAAGGCATCCGGCATTTTGGCCAGTTCTACGGCTATATTGTCCCAGCCGTCCCGCTCAGACTCGCTCACAAACGCTTTGGCTATTGGCCTGGAGGAATTTTTTTCTGCTTCCTCTATTTCGGCCAGGTGCTCGCCTTCAACAGTTGCAATCATTTTCACCCTGGCCACAGAAAACCTGTATTCATAGTCTTTCTGCTTAAGCTGTTCCGTTGCCGGAACGCATATTGCCCCAAGTTTATGCAAGCCTACTGCCATAATCCAAAAATAGTAGCTGTGCTTGAGGGTCAGCATAACAACATCGCCCTTTTGTATGCCTTTTGAGGCAAAATAGTTGGCTGCCTGGCTGCTAAGCCTGCTTATTTCAGCAAACGTAAACGAGATTTCCTCCCCTTCTGCGCTTTCGTAGACGAGAGCCAGCTTGCCAGGCTCTGATGCTGCCCAATAATCAACGACATCAAACGCAAAGTTGAAGTTTTCCGGCACCGTTAGGCTGAAATTATCATAAAAATCTTCATATGAATGAAAATCCACTTGCTTTAGATATTTACTAATTAATTGCATAACAAAAAAACACCCCTTGGTCTCCCGTCGGGCTAAGATTGTCGAAATTATAACAGGCCATGCCCGTTTTGTAAACATCGCGCAGCGAAAAACTTGATTTTACATGCTAAATAGTTGCAAAACTGAGAGCTTCAAGCATTTTGGCAGATATTGCCTGTGCAGCTTGCACAGGATCAGACACCATAAAAAGATGCCCATAGCCTGGCAAGAGCACCATTTCCTTATGCGGGAATTTGATCTTGCTAAAAACAAGCTCTGAGTACGCAAGCGGAAACAGCATGTCCTGTGTCGGGCAAAGCAAGTAGAGCCTGCTTGTAGCGCTTGCATCGGTTAGCTCGGGGTATGTTTGGGTAATCAAGCTGACAACGAATTTCAGCGAGTATGACTTTATGGTTAAAGGATCGCGGCCTATGGCAAGAAGCAGGCTTACGTCCTGAGATATTCTGCGAGGATCTAAATATAGCCATAATGGCACTGGCAGGCGCGGAAACAGCTTTGACATAAAGCGAAGCCATCCCACTGCAGGCTTATAAAGCTTAAGCAGAAGCTTTGGCAAACGGGAAATCGAGCTTGCTGTTTCGCTTAGCTCTGTTAAAACAGCGTTGTGGGGAAAAGCCGCAAAAATGCGCCTGTCCTGCGCTGCAAGCGCTGCTGCCACAATGCCGCCCTGGCTTGAGCCAGAGGCTAAGATTGGCAAATCATAGTGGCTGGCAGCGTAGGTGACAGCATCTTTCGCATTTTGAATTATATCTAAAATGGTGTATGCCTTCTTTGGCCTGTCGCTCTTGCCATGCCCTATGGGGTGGACTCCAATAATGTTAAATCCGAATGAGCAGAGGCTTTCAAGAAACCCTGCAAAAGTTAGCGGGTGCATTAGGCTCCCGGGAATAAAGACCACTGTAGCCCGGGCCTGAGCTGTTTCCCATATCGAGAGGGTTATTCGGCCTCCGGCAGAGCTTATTTGCACTTCTTCATATGGCTGTTGCATAATCATGCCTCACATTATTATACAATACATGAAACGCTACAACGAAGATTTCAACGCAATTTTGCTTGTGCACTCTTTATATGCGCGTTTTCAGGCCTGTCTTGCAGCCATATGCTATAAATTTCATAAATATCTACATACTGCCAAATTACAGCCAGCCAATAGCCAAAAAACCCCGCTTAGCTTCATCTGCTTTGCTGCAAAAAAGCTTTTTATGCTGCGTCAAGCATGAAGAGGGCTGCATCAAGGCCCAGCTATGCTTGGCGCAACAAGCTGTTTAAGCATGCTTTTAGCGCTGCAAAGCCTAGACAGTTTTATGGCGCAAAAAATAGCGCATGCTTTTAATTATTTTTAAGCATAGCGCTTTCATTGGCTATAATGCTAAGCTATATCGACTTTTCCGCCGACTTCCTCAACCTTGGCCTTTACCATTTCAGCCTCTTCTTTGGAAACAGCTTCTTTAAGGGCTTTAGGGCCGCTTGCTACGCTGTCAACGAGTTCCTTAGCCTCTTTGAGCGCAAGCCCTGTAAGCTCTCGGACAGCTTTAACGACTTTTAGCTTTTCAGGCCCGGAATCGACTAGCACTGCATCAAATTCTGTTTTTTCTTCTACTGCTTCAGCAACTGCAACTGCGGCGCCTCCGACAGGCGCTGCGGCTGATACGCCGAATTCATCTTCCAGGGCTTTTACAAACTCTGAAAGCTCAAGGATGCTCATCCCTTTTACTTCTTCAATAATGGTTTGGAATTTTTCGCTGCTCATTTTTTCTCCCTTTATTCTTGCTGTGATTCTTCTTTTTGCTCCATGATAGCTTTAATTACATACGCTAGCTTTGCTATAGGCGCATTAAAGCTTCCGATCATCTGTGACAAGAGCACATCTCTGCCAGGCAGTTTGGAAATTTCCTCAACTTCAGCTGCATCTGCAACCCTGCCTTCAATAACTCCGCCTTTAAACTTAAGGTTCTGAAGCCTGTTTTCTTTGGCAAAATCAGCTATCAGGCGCGCTGGCGCAACTGAATCGGCTGAAAACGCGATTGCATTCGGGCCCACCAAAATTTCTTCCAGGCCGTCATAGCCGCATTCTTTCGCTGCAAACCGGCAATAAGTGTTCTTATAGATTTTATATTCGACTCCTGCAGACTTTGCCTGAGTTCGCAAAGCATTGGCCAGAGCCACTGTTAAGCCTTGGTATTCCACGATAACAAATGAAGAGGCTTGCTTCATTTTTTCTGATATTTCCGAAACAACAGCTTTTTTTGTTTCAAGTATTGCTTGTGAAGCCACTTATATCTCCTTTCGCTGGAATCTTTTCTGTGCTAAAAAACGCCTTTTGCTGCTCTTTCAGCAGCAAAAGGCGCATAAATGCCTGTAAGCCGCCTCGGCAGGCCTTATTTAAATGCCTGCTGTCTTAAGCGCATATATCATATTATTGCTAATTTAGCGTTCTGCCTAAATTCTTGCAGTAGAGAGCTTTATTCCCGGGCTCATAGTTGAAGCCAATGCAATTGAGCGGAAATACTGCCCTTTTGCCGCAGCTGGCTTTGCCCTCTTTACTTCGCCGATGAGTGTTTCCATGTTCTCAAGCAGCGCTTTGTCATCAAATGAGGCTTTTCCAATCGGGCAATGGATAATATTTGTCTTGTCAAGGCGATACTCGATCTTGCCTGCCTTTGCTTCCCTTACTGCCTGGGCTATATCCATAGTAACGGTGCCGGTCTTTGGGTTTGGCATAAGCCCGCGTGGCCCAAGGACTCGCCCCAAGCGCCCTACAACGCCCATCATGTCCGGGGTTGCAATTACTGCATCGAACTCCATCCAATTTTCTTTTTGGATTTTGTCGATATATTCGTCGCTTCCTGCATAGTCAGCTCCGGCATCCAGCGCTTCGCGAACTTTGTCGCCTTTAGCGAATACAAGAACCCTCATTTGGCGCCCAGTGCCATGTGGCAGCACTATAGCCCCTCTCACTTGCTGGTCTGCGTGGCGGGAATCAACGCCCAGCTTCAGGTGAAGCTCAATAGTTTCATCAAACTTCGCGCTTGCTACCGACTTAATAGCGGCTATCCCTTCCTCGAACTCATAGAGCTTCTCTTTGTCTATCAGCTCTTTTTTGTTGAGGTAAGCTTTTGACCTTTTCATTTTTTATTCTCCTGTCTTAATCGGCGACTAATACGCCCATGCTTCGTGCTGTTCCCTTTACCATATTAATTGCTGACTCAAGATCGTCTGTATTCAGATCAGGCATCTTGATATTTGCTATCTCAATGGCTTGCTCCCTTGTCAGCGTTCCTACTTTTGTGGTATTGGGAGTTGATGAACCTCCCTCCATGTTCAGAGCTTTTTTGATAAGATCCGAAACAGGAGAGGTTTTCGTGATAAAAGTGAATGTTCCGTCGGCAAATACTGTAACAACAGCAGGGATTATGCTGCCGGCTTGCTTGTCTGTCCTTGCGTTGTACTCCTTGCAGAAGTTAACAATATTTACGCTGTATTGGCCGAGCGCAGGGCCTACTGGAGGCGCTGGCGAGGCCTTTCCGGCCTCTAGCTTCAGCTTAACAATTCCGATTATTTTCTTTGCCATATGCTCCCCCGGCTATGATATTTTTTCGATGTCTGCGAATCCCAGCTCTACTGGAGTCTCTCTTCCAAAGATAGAGATATTCACCTTAAGCTTGCGCTTGTCGAGCTGTAGCTCCTCGATAAATCCTTCTAAGTCCTTAAATGGGCCTTCGATAACGAGCACCCTCTCGCCTACCCTTAAGTCAATAACCGGCATAATTTCCTCTTCGACTGCTGAGCCGTCCGGAGGGGCTATGCCGAGGTGCCTAAGCTCCTCTAAGGTAAGCGGTACAGGCTTGCTTGCTGGGCCGACAAAACCTGTCACGCCGCGAGTGTTTCTAACAACAAACCACGATTCGTCAGTCATAACCATCTTTACCAGAACATAGCCGGGAAAGATTTTTTTCATGCTCGTTGTGCGCTTGCCAGCTTTTGTCTCTTCAACTTCATACATTGGCACGAAAACCTCAATTATTACTGATTCCATGCCCCTGCTAAGTACAGTAGCTTCAATATTGGCTTTTACTTTGTTCTCATAGCCAGAATAGGTATGCGCGACATACCACTTTGCTGCGCTTCTTTCATCCAAAGTTTTTTACCTCGTAAATATATCAAAGATAAACTGGAATAAAGAGTCGAATACAAAAGTAATAATTGTAAATATTGCACAAATCGCCAGTACTATCCATGTGTGGCTAAAAAGCTCCTTGCGTGAAGGCCACTGAACCTTCTTTAGCTCATCGTAAGAAGAAGTAAAGTAGTTTCCTATTCTCTTAAAGAAACCGGGCTTTTTGGCCTTTGCGTCTTGTTTGGCCATTATCTCGTTTCCTTATGCAGCTGGTGCTTGCGGCAGAAAGGGCAATACTTGCTTAGCTCAAGCCTTTCCTTAGGCTTATCCTTGTTTTTCATCGTACTATAGTTTCTTTGCTTGCATTCTGTGCATTCAAGCGTAATTTTAACTCTCATAACTTTGCCTCCTTTGTCTTTGCGCTTTGGTGTGCGCAAATGAATCAATCTATTTGATATGCATAAAAATATCTGCACATAAAAAAAGGCAGCGCCAGACTCGGAAAGTATTATACCATAGATAGGCTTAAATTCAAGCGTTTTTCATTCATATCAGTGTGGTATAATGGGGGAAAATGCTTTGCTAAGCAATATTAAGGCAGCAATGCCAGAAAGGCGGGCGCATTTTAGGCGCTTTGGCACATTAATGGAATTTGATAAATCGCGTAAAACAGTTTTTAGCGGCATACAGCCATCAGGAGAATTTTCAATAGGCAACTATTTTGGAGCACTAAAGCACTGGGCTGCGATGCAGGAAGGCGTGAACCCTATTTACTGCATAGTGGATATGCATGCGATTACTGTGCCTCAGGATCCAGAAACGCTGCGCAGGCGCACACTTGAATGCGCTGCTGTGCTTTTAGCAATTGGCATTGATCCGGACAAATCGCTTTTGTTTATTCAGTCGCATGCCAGCGCGCATGCAGAGCTTGCATGGATTTTGAACTGTTTTTCGTACATGGGAGAGCTTTCGCGAATGACCCAATTCAAGGATAAAAGCCAAAAGCTTAATGCAGAGTCAATACGGGTGGGCCTGTTTGATTACCCTGTTTTGATGGCAGCCGACATCCTTGCCTACCAGACAGACATTGTGCCTGTAGGCGAAGACCAAAGGCAGCACATAGAGCTAACAAGGGACATTGCAGTTCGCTTCAACCAGGCATTTGGCGATACCTTTACAGTTCCGGAAGGCAGGTACGCAGAAATTGGGACTAAGGTGCTTTCGCTTTCTGATCCATCAAAGAAAATGAGCAAATCCGATGAAAACAGGAATTCGTATGTGCTTATCCTCGAAGAGCCTGAGAGCATTTTGAATAAATTCAAAAGGGCTGTTACTGACTCTGAGCCGGAAATACGCTATGATCCGAAAGCCAAGCCCGGCATTTCCAACTTGCTTGAGATATATGCTGCTGCCAGCGGCATAAGCGTGCAAGACTCTGTTAGCCAATTTGACGGCTTGGGGTATGGAGAGCTTAAGAAGCGCGTTGGCGAAGCAGTTATTGAAGAGCTGCGCCCGATTCAAGAAAAATACGCTGAGTTTTCCAAGGACAAAGCTTACGTTGACAGTGTCCTTAAAGCCGGCGCTGATGCAGCTAGGGAGATTGCTGCTTCAAACCTTAAGATTGTTCAGGAAAAGGTTGGGTTCTACAGCCTGTAAATGCATGCAAAGCGCCATATGGCGCTTTTTTCATTGTATATTGTAGGAAAGCATTGGCAAAACTTATAGCATGAAAACAAAATCTCGCAAATGGTATCAGGCAGTTGCTATTGTTGTTTTGTGCATAGCTTTCTTTATGGCTGGATACTTCATACAGCCTTACACGATAAGGGGCGAGTCACTGCCTATAGAAGAGGGCGATAGCGCTATTGAGCCTTTTGCCATGTATGGAACAGATACTGAGGAAATAGAGCTGATCGGGGCAGACACAAAGTTTTACCTTGTCAGGCGCTATAGCGGGTCCAATACTGTGCATATAAAAGAGCTGCCAATCCCAATCGAGCTTATTGGCATGCCCCAGGATGCAATCACCAGAGCCATGCCTGAGTATAAGCTGCTAAGCTTTAGCCCGGAGAATATCTATATGAAGCAGGAAATTGAGGGATGGGGGCCGGGCGCATACGTGCTTTCAGTTTATGGCAGCGGAACAGGGGAGTCGCTCGCTGTTTATGAATTCGATGAAGAGGGGCAAAGAGTGCTCAAAGAAAACTTTGACACGCCTATAAGCAGCCTGCCGGAAGCAGAGCAGCTCAACCTGAGGGAAGGCATCATTGTCATGGGCGAAGACGAGCTCTACCGGATTCTAGAAAATTATACAAGCTAGCTAAAACTTCAAAAGCGTATATGCGTTGCCCTTTATTGTGCTATACCCCAACAAATTGATAGTTTCTTTTAGCTATTCAACTTTATAAAGTTATTTTTTGCGTTGCAATTCAAATCGCTTTCTAATTGTTTATATTTTAGAACTTATAATATATGGTATAAGATTCGTATTGCGGGTGATGATTATTGGCTATTTATTGCAATTTGACATTATATTTAGTTAGTACTATTATTAAGATAGAATTTGTATTTAGTAAGAAAACCAGAAGTTTTGCAATGAAAGCTCAAACTGCCATATAATGCAATCTTAGTTGAATATTGGCGTAATCTTAGCTACAATAAGAATATAGCAAGCATTGGCACATATACCGCTATGCTTGCGTTTTATTGCCCTTAGGGGCAAATATAGTAAGAAGGGCAAAACTACATGGAACAGACAAGCAAGTATGCAATAGGCTTTGCAGCGATTGAAGAAATGCGTGGGGAACTTGGATCTGAAATGCCTGTGCTTTTCTTTCGCATGTTTGAGTCAGCCGTAAGAAAGCGCCTGACAACTGAATTCAGCCGAGGCTATGCTGACTATCTTATGAGAGACGCGGGAAAGATAGCCGGCGCTTTGTTTGCTGAGAGCTTTACAGAGGAGGCAGAAGGCCCTGTTGAGTTTTTGCAGTCTTTTAGAGCGCTCTTAAAAGGGCTTGGCTATGGGGTGCTTCGAGTGGAAAAGGCAGATTTGGACAGGCTTAAGTTTGCTTTCTCAATAAGCCACGGAATTGAGCCCTCAGATACGGAAGAAGAAGGCTCGACAGGATGCTCTTTTACCGAGGGGTTCCTGTCCGGCGCCCTTAGCGTTCGCTTTGGGGAAGAGATTAATGTAAAAGAGATTGCATGCATTGCAGGCGGGGAAACCTCTTGCCGCTATATAGCCGGCACTGACGTCTAGACAGGCTTTCTGCCTTCAATAGCAGAAAGCAGCGTTGAGGGGTCAGCGTATTCGAGCTCTGCGCCTATCGGCAAGCCCCGGGCCAGCCTTGTAGCTTTTATGCCAAGAGGCTCAATCAATCTGGCGAGATAAACTGCGGTTGTCTCCCCTTCTATTGATGTTGACGTTGCCAGGATCACTTCGCCCACTCCGCTCTGAAGGCGGCTAACAAGCTCTGAAACCCTGAGGTTCTCAGGCTTAATCCCGCTAAGCGGCGATATTGCGCCACCAAGCACGTGGTAAAGCCCGTTGTAGGTACGGGCTCGCTCAATAGCGGCAAGATCCTTGGCGTCTTGCACAACAAGAATTATGCTTGTGTCCCTTGATGCGCTTGAGCAGATCTCGCAAGGGTCAGTGCTGGATATGTTAAAGCACACAGAGCATGGCACTGCGCTGTCTTTTGCCTGCCGTATTGCATCTGAGAGATCATAAGCAAGAGTGCTGTCTGAAGTGACCATATAGTAGGCAAGCCTCTGCGCAGTTTTTTTGCCTATGCCCGGAAGCCTTGAGAGCTCGTTTATTAAGCGGGCGAAAGGATCAAGCATCTACAGCCCCGGGATAGTTAGCCCGCCTGATACAGACCCCATAATGCGGCTGGACTCATCTTCAACCATTTTTATCGCTGCGTTAACTGCTGCTGTAATTGTATCGCCAAGAAAATCGATGTCATCCGGATCTACAATGCCGGGATCGATTTGAATAGCCAGAACCTTAAAGTCCCCTCCGATTTCAACACTGACGGCACCGCCGCCGGCAGTCGCGGTAAACACCATGCTTTGAAGCTCTTCTTGGGCTTTTTGGGCATCTTCCTGCAGCTTCTGGGCCTGTTTTAAAAGGTTTTGCATGTTTGGCTGGCTTGGCCCTCTTTGTGGGCTTCTATATTTGGCCATTTATAATTCTCCCTTAAATAATTGTGCTTTTTAAAATTGCAGCGCCAGGCAGGCTTTAGCCGTCAAAATCAGTCAGCTCCCCAAATGCCTGGCTTGCCTCTGAGAAAAAGTCGATTGGCGGTATATCGCCATTGTCAGCGATTTGCACTGTCAGGCTAAGGCCGTTGCGCCCTTTTATTATATCTGCAATCTTTTGCTCTCCGTTTTTGTCGTTAAAGTAGCCCATATGCGCTATAGCGTCTTTTGTAGGCGCAATAGTCAGCACGCCATTGCTATAGGACACCACTCTGAGCATCTTGAATATCTGGGACATATAGGGATCCTTGCCTTGTTCCGCTATATAATTTGATGCGAAGGCCAGCTCCTTTTGAAAGCTGGCAAGAGAGGCTTCCTGCGGCGCCAGCTGCGGAAACTCTTCCGGCGCCGGCTGGGCTGCATCTTCAGGCGCTGTCGGCGCCTGCTCGATTTTTTGCTGCTGTGCAGGCAAAACCTGCTCGCCTTGGCTGATAGCTTCAACCATTTTTTCGAGCCTTTCGATGCGCAGGCCCAAATTGCTTGAGCCAAGGCCAAACGAGCTGTCGGCTAGCGCGACGCAAATTGCTTCGAGCAAATATCTGGGGCTGGGCAGGTTGCGTGAGTCGCTTTTTGCTTTTGAGAGCTCTTTGACAAAAGCTACAAGCTTGCCGGGGCTTACATGCATCCTGCATGCCTCGTAGCTGTCGAGCTCTGTCTTGCTCTTTGCCAGAATCTCTTCCGGCTTGCTCACGGTAATGTATATAAGCAGCGATCTGAAATATTCTATCAGCTGGGAAAACAGCGAGGAGGCATCTGTTGAAGAGCGGATCGCTGCAGCAATGCCTGATAGCGCGCCGGATGGAGAGCCGGTGCATATGGCATATGCAATGGCAATGACGCTTTCAGGAGACGCTGCGCCCAAGGCATCCTGGGCGTTTTTTATTGATATATCGCTGCCGGCCGCGATTGCAATCGCCTTGTCAAGAACGCTAAGGGCATCTCTTAGGGCGCCGTCGCTGGACTCGGCAATGCAGTAAAGAGCGTCGAGCTCATAGCCATAGCCAAGCTCATCCAGCGCTGCTTTCATCTTTGCTACCATATCGTCCTGGCTGATAAGCGAAAAATCAAAGCGCTGGCAGCGCGACAGTATAGTTGGCGGCACTTTCGAAGGATCGGTTGTTGCAAAAATAAATATTACATGGGATGGAGGCTCTTCAAGAGTTTTTAAAAGAGCGTTAAATGCTTCAGGCGTAAGCATATGGACTTCATCTACTATATAGATGCGGTAGCGCCCTATGGAAGGCAATATGCTTATTCGCTCCCTAAGCTCCCTTATTTCGTCTATGCCACGGTTAGAAGCGGCATCAATCTCAATGATATCAGAAAAGCCCTCCCTGAAGTTTAGGCAGTATGCGCATTTGCCGCAGGCTTCCCCGCCAACAGGCGCCAGGCAGTTGGCAGCCTTTGCAAAAACTTTCGCTGTAGAGGTTTTTCCTGTGCCCCGGGAACCGCAAAACAGATAGGCATGGCTTATCCTATCTGAAGATATTTGTTTTTTAAGAATTGAGACAATGCTGGGCTGCCCGAAAATCTCGCTAAAAGATTGGGGGCGAAAGCGCCTGTATAGTGCCTGGTATGTGCTAGCCACTTATTTTCCTCATCCCCGCTATGCCCTTCGCCATTTTATCCCCTGTTTTGTGTCTTCCAAGATGATGCCTTCGCTTTTAAGGAGATCGCGAATCTCATCGCTTCTTTTATAGTCTTTTGCAAGCCTCGCCTGCTCTCTTTCTTCAATAAGCCTCTCAATGCTCTCCGGGAGCATTTCTTCTTTTCTGTTAAGCAAGCCGAGAATCGAAGCTTTTGATGTATATATTTCAAGCGCTTGCGCTACATCGGCTTTAGCTGAGCTTTCTGTGAAATGGACATTAATTGAGCGGGCCATTTCAAACAGGGCTGTAATTGCATTTGCTGTGTTCATGTCATCTTCCAATGATTGCTCAAAGCTCTCGCAATGCGAGTGCAATTCAGCTAAGCCTTCACTTGGCGCATGTGCTGCATCTTCATTTCCATTATAGTACAAGAGCAAGCGCTCCAGATGGATTTTAGCATTATACAGCCTTTCCAGGCTTGTTGCTGCTGAGTCCAGCAGCTCGCTTGAGAATGCCAGGGGGCTGCGGTAGTGCACTGACAAAAGGTAAAGCCGGACAGCTTCGCCAGCATGGCTTTTCAGAATGTCGCGCACAGTAAAGAAGTTGCCTTCTGACTTTGACATCTTTTCTTCGCCCATGTTGATAAATCCATTGTGCATCCAGTAGCGCACATACTTTCCCCCCAGGGATGCTTCTGACTGCGCTATTTCATTTGTATGGTGGGGGAAAATCAGATCAATTCCTCCGCCATGAATGTCTATGGCATCGCCCAGGCATGCAAGCCCCATTGCTGAGCACTCTATATGCCAGCCGGGCCTTCCGTCCCCCCATGGAGAGGGCCAGGAGATCTCGCCTGGCTTCATTGCCTTCCATAGCGCAAAATCCAGCGGGCTTTCCTTGTCTTCGTTTTGCTCCACCCTTGCCCCTGCCATAAGGCTGTCAAGAGGCTGCCCTGTCAGCTGGCCATAGCTGCCAAAGCTTGATACGCGAAAGTAAACCCCGTCTTCCGTCTGGTAGGCATGGCCCTTTTCAACAAGCAGCGCAACCATATCGATAATCTGTGCTATGTGCTCAGAAACTTTCGGATGGATATCGGCATCGCGTATTCCAAGCGCCCTTGCATCTTCAAAGTAGGCTTGAATATAATACTCCGAAAGCTCTTTTGGCGTTATTCCCTGTTCGTTTGCCCTGTCAATAATTTTATCGTCAACATCTGTAAAATTCATTACATACGTAACTTCATACCCCTTTGACTCCAGGTATGAGCGCAGGGTTCCGTAGAAGACAAATGGCCTGGCATTGCCTATATGAAAGTAGTCATATACTGTAGGGCCGCATACATATATGCGCGCTTTGCCCTCCTCTATTGGGATAAACTCTTCCTTGTGTTTTGTTAGAGTGTTATATATTCTCATTTCTATAGTCTAATGCCTTTCGGTAATTATATTTTTTGCATCAAGCAGACTGCATAGCATTTGATGCCTTCTCCCCTGCCGCTAAAGCCCATGCCCTCTTCTGTAGTTGCTTTGATGGAAACACAGGAGGCTTGCACATTAAGGGCGTTTGCTATATTCTCCCTCATTTGCATTGCGAAGGGCACTATCTTAGGCGCCTGGGCCACAATTGTTATATCGCAGTTGCCGAGCCTGTATCCATAGCCAAGCGCAAGCTTTGCTGTGCTCTCAAGCAGCAATAAGCTTGAAATGCCGCTATACTTGGGATCAGTGTCAGGAAACAGCGTTCCGATGTCGCCAAGGCACACCGCGCCGCAAATAGCGTCAATAAGTGCATGCACTGCTGCGTCGGCATCAGAATGGCCGGCAAGGCCCATGTGGTAGCCAAGGTCAACACCCCCAAGAACTAAAGGCCTGCCTGGTGCAAAAGCATGTGCGTCGTATCCAAAGCCGATGCGCATTTTAGCCCCTTCCCATATACATTGCTTACATTGCTTTTCATTATATCATATTGGGATTGTGCGGCCCTTTTTTTTGGGCATAGATGAAAAATAGCTGTTTTTGTGTCATGTCGAATGCCACAGAATAATATATATAGAAACAATATATAGCAGAAAGCGGTGACTTTATGCCAAATCCCCCATACATGGATCCAAAGCCGTATATGTCAAACCAGGAAATTCTTGATGCCCTGGCAGATATAACCGATGCGCAATACCAGCTGGGCCTGTCTTTAAATTCGCAGGCAGAATATTTATCGGGCATGCTTAGCAGCGCTAGCCCGCCAATGGCTCAGCTCTTAAGCCTAAATGGAGGCATATCGCAAGCAATCGCCAATGCAACGGCAGTTCAGGCATCGATTGGGCTGCAGCTGCAGCAGGCTATCGGCCATTACTTTGCCAATAATTGCGAATTGTCAAAACAGCCAAAAAACAGAATTTAGGCTTATACCAAGCTACAGCGCCCCCATAGCCGGGGAGCGCATACATAAGGCAACGGCATGTATGGGCAAAGGCATAAGCCACTGCACCTAAGCTATATGGGGGCCGGCACATAAACAGCAGGCACGAAAGCAATGCTTAATAGCGGGGCCTTCTTTTCGGGCGCCTGTTTCCCATGTTATGAAGAAAGCTCTCCCCTGCTCTCACTGAATCCGGCGACATAGGCTTATAAGTCCTCTCGCGGATGTAGCCGAACAGGGCATGCTTGTTCATGCGGGCCGGGTATTTGCCGGCAAACGATTCTGCGATTGCTGCAAGGCTGCTATCCAGATGGTAAGCTGTCGATAGCAGCGCGGCCCGTTTTGGATCATCCCAGATCGCAAAAATTCCATGGGCAACAGCGACCAGGTCTTCATTGCTTAGAGAGTCTAATTCTTCAAACATAATTATGCCCCTATAGCTATATTTCCATTTCAATAATATCGAACTGATCGGTTTTTAGATCCTCGATCAGGAATTCTTGGGAAAACAGCGACGCTGTCTGTGTAGCAGCAACGCGAACAACGCTTTCCTCTACGCTGTTTCTGTCAATGATGTATATTATTGGCCTGAAATAGCTTATATCTGCTTTCTCGATAATATACTGCAATTCTTCTTTTGTTGAGCCGCTGATGAGGCCGTCGTCGTGCTTTGCGTTTACGCCCCTTAACAGGCCTATGCGGTTCTGCTCTATTTTGATGCTGTGCAGATCCCCGCTGGACACATCCTTAAGCAGGGCGTTTACGAGCTCTTTGGGATTTGACGAAGGCGGGTTGTTTTCCCCTGCATCAAATCTTGGAGAGCACCAAACATAATGGGAGCCGCCATAAAAATGCTCATTTATAGAATATGCCAGCAGCGTGTTAACGGAGTACAAGAACCTTGAATAGTGTTCCAAGAGCTTACCGCCATCATGGTATTTTTTTAGCTTTTCCTTATGCTAGGAGTATAAATCCAATTATAGCGAAAAACAAGGCTGCAGCAGCTGAAGCTTAAAGCGGCAAGCAATAAGAAATGGCAAAAAAACGCCGTAGCAAAAGGCAGAACGGCGCGTTTTTAGATAATTGAGATAACTAGGATTCGCCAAATTTAACTTTTGCATAAGTGTAATATTTGCCTATGAAAGACAAGTTGCCAGCTAATAAAAACATAGGCAGGGCTATTGTTGTCACAAGCGGCAAGGGTGGGGTTGGAAAGACGACATCCACCGCCAACTTGGGCGTAGCGCTTGCTATGCAAGGCCATAGCGCAGTCATAATTGATGCAGACATAGGGCTTAGAAACCTTGATGTAGTTATGGGCCTTGAGGAGCATATAACATTCACTCTTGTTGATGTAATTGACAAAAAATGCAGAACAAAACAGGCGCTGATTAAGGACAAGCGCTTTCCAAACCTTTCCTTGCTTGCTGCTGCCCAAATGGCTGACATTATGGCTATTCAGCCGGCTCAAATGGCAAAGCTTGTTGAGGAATTGGCAAAAGACTTTGAATTTGTCCTTGTCGACAGCCCTGCAGGGATTGAGAGGGGATTTCAGAATGCAATCGCCGGAGCAAAGGAGGCAATTGTTGTAACAACGCCTGAAGTATCATCGGTGAGGGATGCAGACCGGATAATCGGCCTTTTGAAAGCTGCGAATTTTAAGGAGCCGAAGCTGCTCTTAAACAAGATACGCCCTGAAATGATGAAACGGCGCGAAATGATGGATATTGAGGATGTCATAGACATCCTTGACATAGAGCTTATAGGCGTGGTTGCCGAAGCTGGCGAGATTGTTATTGCCTCAAACCGCGGGGAGCCGGTAGCCTCGGATGAAGCTTCCCTAACCGGAAAGGCTTACCATGACATAGCAAAAAGGCTGCTGGGCCAGCAAGTGCCTTTCCCCAGCTTCATTAAGAAGGAAAGCGTGTTTACCAGGATTGCCGGCTTTTTAAAAGCCAGCGTATAGGAGGCTGTCTATGAAATCAAAAGCTCTGGCTGCTTCTTCAAAGGATATGGCAAAGGAGCGCCTAAAGACTATTTTGACGCGCGACAGGGTGGAGACATCAAAAGAGACTCTGGACTCTTTAAAGGCCGAGATGGTCGCCCTGGCAAAAGACTATTTCGTCGTTAGCCCCCAAGGGGCGGAAGTGTACTTGTCAACAATGAAAAGAGACGCTTCAGACAAATCTGAGACTATGCTTGTGTGCCTGCTGCCGGTCAGCAAGGCAGTAAAAAACCAATAAAAGCAGTTTTTTTCTTAGCTGCGCATTAGCTTGCCTGCATTTGGCTACAATTAATGCAAGCCATGGTATAATTTGATTGCTTGTCAGCATTAATTTAGGAAGGCATAATGATGTGGTTTTATATAGTCTTAGCAATAGCGAAACTCAGCTCAATAGCAATAAATCTAATTGACTCCAGCAGGGGCACTGATTTCCCGGGAAAACTTGCCCTTTTTTTGGACAAAAAATTTGCATCAAAATTTAAGCAGGTTGACTTTCAAAAAACAATCATTGTTACAGGTTCCAACGGGAAGTCAACCACTACCAACCTTTTGTACCATATATTCACTGAAAACGGGGTAAAAGCTGCTTCCAACTTAAAGGGCTCCAACATGCTAAACGGCGTAGCCACTGTATTTGTGAAGAATACGTCCCTAAGCGGCAAGCCCAAAGCAGATGTTTTTATCCTCGAAGTGGATGAGAGATCCCTGCCTGATGTTTTGGCCAGCTACCCGGCCGAGCATGTGGTTGTTACAAACGTCATGCAGGATCAAGTCCATCGGAACGGCGAGCCTGATCTCGTCTATTCAATCTTTAAGAATTCTTTTAATAAATCTATGGTTATGTACCTTAACAACGATGAGCCCAGGTCCAAAAGCTATGAAAGCCTTGGGCGCGAAACGGTTTACTATGGAGTTGAGCAGAATCCGGCTTCATATGTTAAGGACAAGCCGCTTGATGTCACAATGCCATGCCCTTTTTGCAGGCATAAAATAGTGTTTTCATTTATGAATGTTTCCAACATGGGAAGGTTTGAATGCAGCCATTGCGGCTTTAAAAGCGAAGAAAGCTCAGTCAGCGTCAAGCAGGCAAACTTCGATGAGGGCACATTTGTTATAGGCAGCACTGAGTTCAGCATGCCCTATACTGCGCCGGTGATGCTGTATAACTATGCTGCCAGCGCTGCAGTGGCTATGCGCTTTGGCTTAAGCGAGCCTTCAATTGCAAAGGCTGTCTCAAGCTTTGTGAATGTTAGCGGGCGCATGGAATCGCTTAAGTACAAAGACAAAACGCTTAACTATATCAGAATGAAGCAGGAAAACCCTGAGACCCTGCAAGGCGCGCTTGACGCTATAGCGCAAGACAAAACAGAGAAAGTCTTTGTTATTGGCCTTTGCACTCTTGATGAGAGGCGGCCGCATTGGGTTCCACACTATGCAAACACTTATTACGCATATGAATGCGATTTTAAGCCGCTGCTTGCATCCGGCGTTGAGAAGGTCATCGCTTTTTCGGAGTATGTGTGCTATGACATAGCAAACCGCTTGCTCTATGATGGCGCTGATCCGGACAAACTTGTCGTAATTAACTCTGATGAGCCAAAGGATGTAATGAAAGCCATCGGCGAGTCGAAGAGCAGCACTGTATACTTTATAACGCTAATGCGCGTAATGGACGGTTTCAAAGCCTACATTGCGCAGAGCGCCTGAGGAGGGCATATGAGCAGCAGCAATGCTATCAGCTTAGTGTATTTGTACCCGGACCTGCTTAGCCTTCACGGCGACCGCGGCAATATTTGGGCTTTCGGGAAAGCAGCCGAAAATATAGGCATTAACTTGTCTGTCTCAAGGATCGACAGCGTTGAGCGCACAGGCGATTTGAGCGGGTTTGACATTGTGCTCATGTCTCCGGGGGAGCTTTCAACAGCCCAGTATTTGGCCGGAGCGCTGAAGGAGCATAAAGCAGCGTTTGAAGAGCATCTGGCCAAGGCAAAGCCCATGGTTGTAATAGGCACTACAATAGCTGCCTTTGCTTCAGAGTGCACCAGGCTTGACGGCAGCAAGTTTTCAGGCCTGGGGTTTGTTGATGCGAGCTTAACGGAGCTTTCTGTTTGCTATTCCAATGACAGCGTGCTCGCCTGTGAGCTGTTTGGAGAGCAAATGGAGGTCGTTGGGGGCCAGATTCAGATCGTAAGGGTTAGCCTTGGCAAAGGCGAAACGCCTCTTGGAATAAACGAATACGGATACGGCAATGACAAAGGCATGCATGAGGGCATTTTAAAAGGAAGCTTTGTCTTCACAAACCTTTTGGGGCCTGTTTTTGTTAAGAATCCCTGGTTCGCTGAAGCTATTCTTTTATATGCCGCCAGGCAAAAGGGCATAGCTGTAGAAGGGCGAAAAGCCGAGTATGAGCTCGAGAGAATGTCTAATGATGAAATAAAGCGCTTTATTGACATAAAGGTTGCCAAGCATGACCACTCAAGGCTTGATCATGGCAAGAACTAAGGCGCGAATTGCATAAATTCTATTTGCGCAATAAAAAATAAGCCCTCATAAGAGGGCTATTTTACTTACTCATTCGCTCTTTTGGATTTCGCGCACAGCAGCGTGCATCTTAAGCGGCAAACCGTACAGCTTTATGAACCCTTCAGCATCATGGTGATCATACAGCGAGCCGGTAGTAAATGAAGCGATCTCTTCGCTGTAAAGGGTGTATGGGCTTGTTTTGCCTGCTGATATGATGTTCCCTTTATACAGCCTTAGCTTAACATTGCCTGTGACTGTCTTCTGAGTCTCATCAATGAATGAATCCAGCGCTGTTTTCAGAGGCAGGAACCACTTGCCCTGGTATACAACCTCAGCATATTTAAGGGCAACATAGCGCTTGAACAGAGATGACTCTTTGTCGAGGCACAGCTCTTCAAGGTCATTGTGCGCATAAACGAGTATAGTTCCGCCTGGGGTTTCATACACTCCCCTGCTTTTCATCCCTACAACGCGGTTTTCCACCAGATCAACGATGCCAATGCCATGCTTGCCGCCAATCTTGTTTAGCGCCCTTATCATATCTGCAAAGCTTAGGCTCTCGCCATTAAGCGCTACTGGCTTGCCTTGCTCAAAGTCTATAGATATTTCCTCGGCTTCATCAGGCGTCTCCTCTAAAAGAGAAGTCAGCTTTAGGAGCTTTGGCGTATATTCCGGCGCGTTGGCCGGGCTTTCAAGCTCCAAGCCCTCATGGGACAAATGCCATAAGTTAGCATCTCTTGAATAAGTCTCTTCAGCTGCCACCTGCAAATGAATGCCTTTGCCCTCCAGATAGGCCAAAGCGTCGTCCCTGCTTCGTATGCTCCACTCTCTCCATGGGGCGATTATTTTCATCTCAGGCGCCAGGGCCATTGTTGTCAGTTCGAATCGAACTTGGTCATTGCCTTTTCCCGTTGCGCCATGGCTTATAGCTGTGCAGCCGAGCTCTTTTGCTTTCATAATTAAGCGCTTGGCGATAAGGGGCCTTGCAACTGATGTGCCCAACAAATATTTGTTCTCATAAACTGCCCCTGATTTGAGCATCGGCAGCAAGTACTCATCGGCGAATTCGTCTACAGCATCTATGGCGTATGCGCCTTTGGCCCCATACTGCAAGGCACGCGCAATGGCGTCGTCGATGTCTTCATCTTGGCCAATATTAACTAAAATTGCATAAACTTCACAGTCATAGTTTTCAATGAGCCATGGAACGATCGTGCTAGTATCAAGCCCGCCAGAGTATGCCAGAGCTATTTTTAGTTTTTCGTCCATTGTTTCCTCCACTATTTCATACATGATAATGTATAATTATACATGTGTCAAGCAACCAGCCTGATACAATTTGCCCATTTCTCGCGTTTCGCATAGCGCTGCCTTTAAACTGCCTAACGGCTTGCCTGTCCAGTGAGGTCCAAAATCACAGCCAAAAAATGGCACTCTTTTTCAAATGAAGGTTAATAATGGGAAAAACAAGAGGGGAATAGGCAAAATCTCATATCTTTATTTGCGAATATTGCCCTTATCTAATATAATATCTAAAATGCCTTGCTAGAGCCTGGCATGCTCACCAAGGCGAGGGGATCTGCAGAGGAGTTATTTATGAAGGAATTTAAAAGAATCCTCATTGCTAATAGAGGCGAGATCGCTATACGCGTTATTCGCGCTGTTCAAGAAATGGGGCTTGTAGCGGTCAGCATATACTGTGAAGAAGACAAACTGTCGCTGTTCCGCTCAAAAGCAGACGAAGCGTATCTTATTAAGAGCCCTGGAACGCCAACTGATGCTTATTTAAATATGGAAGCAATCATTGAGATTGCTAAGTCCCGCCAAATAGACGCAATACACCCAGGATATGGCTTTCTGGCTGAAAATGCTGAGTTTGCTGAAAAATGCCGCTTGGCTGAAATAACATTCATCGGGCCAACTCCGGAGGTAATAGATCTTCTAGGCAATAAGGTAAAAGCCAAGATAGCAGCCGAAGAAGCCGGAGTGCCTGTCATAAAAGGCGCAAGCGTTGCTACCAAAGAGGAGGCCAGCATAGCAGGCGAAGAGATCGGATACCCTGTTATGATAAAGGCGGCAGCTGGCGGAGGCGGCAGAGGCATGCGGGTATGCGAGCGTAGCGTAGACATGCCTGATCTTTTCGATGCTGCTGTTAGAGAGGCTGAAAAAGCGTTTGGCAGCGGCGAAATTTTCCTTGAGAAGTTTATTACAACCCCAAGGCATGTGGAAGTCCAAGTGCTTGGAGACAACTACGGAAATATAGTGCACCTGTACGAGCGAGATTGCTCAATACAGCGCCGACACCAAAAGATAATAGAGTTTTCGCCATGCCAGTCTATAACGCAGGAGCAGCGTGAAGCTTTATGCGAAGATGCGCTAAAGATTGCAAGGCACGTGAATTATACGAATGCCGGCACAGTTGAATTCTTAATGGACAGAGCTGGAAACCACTACTTCATTGAAGTCAACCCGAGAATCCAAGTGGAGCATACCGTTACTGAGCAGGTTTGCGGCATTGATGTTGTGCAGGCCCAAATCCTAATAGCCCAGGGCGTTATGCTATCTGATCCATTAATCGGCATAAACAGCCAAGCAGACATAACTACCAGAGGGGCTGCGATTGAATGCCGCATTACAACTGAGAACGTGCTCAACAACTTTCTGCCTGACACAGGCAGAATTGAAGTCTACAAAACAGGGGGAGGCCCCGGTGTTCGCCTTGACGGCGGCAACGGGTTTACGGGATCCCAGATTTCCCCGTACTTTGACTCTCTGCTTGTCAAGGCAACTACATATGACAATTCATTTGAGAAAGCGCGCCGCAAGATGGTCAGGACTCTCAAAGAGACTGTTATTGAAGGCGTGAAGACAAATAAGGACTTCTTAATTAATGTTTTGGAGCACGAGATATTCAAGTCAGGCAACTGCGATACAGTATTTATCGATGAGCATCCTGAACTGTTTAACCTGCGCCTCTTCGATGACAGGGAATTTAAGCTGCTTAAGTTTATAGCTGAGAAATCAAGCGAGAGAAGCGGGGAAAAGCCTGCATTTGATCGCGGCATCAGCATTGATGTGCCTAAGGGCGCACCGCCACAAGGCCTCAAGCAGCTGCTTGACGAGAAGGGCCCTGAAGCTGTCGTAGAACATATCAAAAATACAAATGAGCTGCTCTTTACTGATACAACCTTAAGGGATGCCCACCAGTCGCTGTATGCGACAAGGATGAGGACTCGCGACATGCTCAAAGCCGCTCCTGCGATTTCAAAGCTTGAGTCGCAGCTGTTCTCCATTGAAATGTGGGGAGGCGCCACTTTTGACACTGCATACAGGTTCCTTAAAGAGTCTCCATGGACGCGCCTTAAGGTTTTGAGAGAGAAAATCCCCAACATCATGTTCCAGATGCTGACAAGAAGCTCGAATGCTGTTGGCTACACGAACTACCCTGATAACCTTATAAGGGAGTTTATACACAGATCCGCTGATTGCGGAATAGATGTTTTCCGGATCTTTGACTCGCTAAACTGGCTTGAGCAGATGAAGGTCTCGACTGAGCAGGTGCTAAAGGAAGGCAAGATTGCTGAAGTCTCAATCTGCTATACTGGCGATATTGAGGATGACGATAAGACAAAATACAACCTCGACTATTACTTGCGCAAAGCCAGGGAGATTGAGGCAATGGGCGCGCACATACTGTGCATCAAAGATATGGGCGGGCTGCTTAAGCCTTACGCTGCATATGAGCTGATAAAGGCCCTAAAAGAAGAAATCAAAATACCTGTACAGCTTCATACACATGACACTTCAGGCAATGGCGTCGCTACTTTGCTTTATGCCAGCCAAGCGGGAGTAGACATTGTTGATGCTGCCCTCTCAGCAATGAGCGGGCTTACGAGCCAGCCAAGCCTCAACTCTGTTGTTGCGGCAATGGCCTTTAATGACAGAAAGTCATCGCTTGATCAGGACGGGCTGGAAGAATTGAGCCAATACTTCGAAAAAATCAGGCCTGTATACAATGAATTCGACTCAGGCATTAGAACAAACACAACGCTCATATATAAATATGAAGTGCCTGGAGGCCAGTACTCCAACCTAAAAGCACAGGTAGACAGCTTTGGCATGGGCCACCGCTTCCAGGAAGTATTGCAAAAATACAAAGACGCAAATGAGCTTTTTGGAGACATTATAAAGGTAACCCCGTCGAGCAAAGTTGTTGGCGACATGGCTATATTTATGCTTCAAAATGACTTAACAAAGGAGAATATCAGGGAGAAGGGCACTACCCTGGCCTTCCCTGACTCCGTAATAGAGTTTTATAAAGGCCTTATCGGCCAGCCTGAATTCGGCTTTGATGAAGAGCTTAGGCAGATAGTCCTCAAAGGCGCGCCCTACTTTACAGAGCGCCCGGGCCTTATGCTTGAGGATGTTGACTTAAAGGCTATAAAAGCTATGTATGTGGAAAAATACCCTGAGTATTTTGTTTCGGACAATGCCCTTACATCGGCAGCCCAGTATCCAAAAGTGTATGAGGATTATGTGCTGTTCTTACGTGAGTATGGCGATTTTATCGATATGGACTCTGATGTTTTCTTTTATGGGCTTAACGTAGGCGAGTCATTTGACTATCTGCAAGGCGAATTCAAAGAGAAAAAGCATGAGCGAGATATGGGTGAAGAAGGCGCTTTAAAGAACATTAAACTCGTTTCAGCCGGAGAAACCAATACTGAAGGCATACGCTCATTCGTATTCGAAGTAAATGGTTTCCGGAGGGAAATACAAATAGCTGACGAGAAAGCTGTCTATACCCAGATTCGCAAGGAAGTGAGAATTGCTGAAGACAGCAACCTGAAGCACATTGGCTCACCCATTCCTGGGACCATAGTAAAAGTTATGGCAATGCCTGGAGATATCGTGGTTAAGGGCCAGCCAGTTGCTGTGGTTGAAGCTATGAAAATGGAAACAGAGATCATTGCCAGGGACGATGGGATTATCGCATACAGCTACATTGAGCCAGCTCAGGCTGTGAAGGCCCAAGAGCTTGTCATGGAGCTTGAATAGCGCGTAAAAAAATAAAGAAACAAAAAAAGCAAGGCCAGATTCTCTCTAGGCCTTGCTTTTTTTCGCCCATCCCCGCTTTTGCGGGGAGCATTGGAGACGCAGCGTATAGAGGCAGTTTAGCACAGGTCCATCCCCGCTTGTGCGGGGAGCATGGTTTCAGCAGCTTCCGATGAGTTGCAGCGCCGGCCATCCAACATGAGGGAATTAATTCACTTTATAAGCAGGTTAATAGCGATTCAGCGTTCCGGTCGCCTTCCTGGCATCGAGTTTATAAGAGCTTGTGCTATATTCGATTGTTACCAGGAGTATTTTCCCTTCATCTTTTGATTCAATGCCTATCTGAACTTTTCCGGATATATTATCGCCTTCTAAAATTGTTACTACCCATCCTCGCGCTTGGAGCTCATCAATATAAGTTTGAATATCTTTTAGTGGCTCATCTGCTTCATATGTGTAAGTTTTGTAGGTCCCATCAGTGCCAGTGCCTGTAGCTACGCCTGACACTTTGCGCTCTTGGCCGATAATTGAATTTATTGACGGAATTTTGTCTGTTTTAAAATCATACTCTTGCAGTTTGGCTGCATTGTTGCACGCGCTTAGCATGAGCATTGCGGCAAGTATCAATAGGGTTGAAGCCTTTTTTAGCTTTGGCATTTTGTCCTCCTAAGATTTGTTTTAATTTATTTTAAGCTATTTGTTCAGTTTATCTGCTGTATTTCTGTATCTTTTTCCTTACAATACAATATGAGATAATCTCATAGCATTGCCCTTACAGGTAGGATTTTCTCTTATTATAGCCTTTATCGCCAAATGCATTCAGGCTTTCAGCCCACTTAATCTCAAGTGAAGCAAGCGTTCCTTTGGCATCAAGGGCCTCTTCTGCAAGCTGCTCTTCTAAAACCTCGAACTCAAACGATTCTTTGCCAGATTCATTCCAGGCGTCTTGCAGCTCCCTGTTCGGGTGCGATTTATTGTTTAGCTGCATAGAAAGCCTGTCCCATTGGTTTTTAAGGTTTCGCGATGTGCCAATAAAAACCTTCCCGCTCTCTTTGTTTATAAGTTTGTAGGCTCCAAGCCAAACTTTTTCCTGTTTGGCAGCGTCTTTTAGCTCTTTTCTTCTCTGTTTATCCAACTGATTGTCCTTTCAGCTCAATTACGGGTTAGTTACAGCAACGAACACAGCTGCATGGTATAATCGACTAAGATACATTATAGCACTATAAAAGATATTTTATTGAAAGGAAGCCAATTTATTGGATCAACAATGGATTTTAACTGCCCTGGCCTTTATTTCAAGCAGCATGATAGTGTTCTTCATAAATACATGGATAAGGCGCATAGGCGATCAATCCGATAAAGTTGCAGCGTCGTCGCTTGCAGACAGGGAAATTCTATATGCGCTTCGGCCTTACATAGCTGAAAATGGCTTGCCTGAGCTGGAGGTTATTGATGCGCTTATAAACTCAACAGCCAGAAGGCATGGACTAAACCCTCTTGAGCTTACATCCGTGAGAATAATCTGTGAAGACCTCATTCGAGAGATATTAGAGGATGTCTATATGCCTGTATCCAAAAAGCAGGAGTACACCAAAAGGCTAAGAAGCTTTCTCATCGGCCCTGTTAGCGCTGCATACCCTCTAATCAGCGACACAAAGCGTGAAATAGCCCGCACTGAAGGAATAACGAGAAGCTACTACAGAAATAAGGTTTTGGGATCTATCAACGCTGCGCTTTCTGTAATTGCAGGCCTTGCTTCATGCGCTGCTTTTTATGCTTTCAGCTTATTTTATGGGCAAAACGCTTTAGGCAGCGCCTCTCTGGCATGCCTTGGGATTATCGCTGCAATTGGCTTAATCTATACATGCCTTGTACTCTATTCTAACAGAGTGCCTATGGGCAAACCCAGAAAACAGGCTCCAGAAGCGTTTAATCAAGAGCAGGATGCTGTGCCGCCCACTGCTGCTGCGCCTGCTGTTATCGATGAAGCTGAAAGCGAAAGCAATGAAGATGCTTACTACGGATGGGATTCAGCTGAATCTGAAACAATAGAAACTGAAATCGATGCTGGGTACTTTGACATCTCCCCTGTCGACAGCCTGATGCAAGATGGCAATGAACAGGCAGCGCAAGACGCTGATGCGATATTTTTGAGCGGGCCCGCCTACGAGGAGACAACTCAAGAGCAAGAGGCGCCAGCTAAGCCAAAGCGCACAAGAAAGAAGAAGGCTGAGGAGCCCGAATCTCCTGCCCAAGAGGAAACTGAAGAAAGCTAGATGCGCTTATGCCATGCATGCATTTTATCAAAAAAACGGCGGGTTTTCACCCGCCTTCCAATTTATTTTGCCGCTAGTTAAAATATAGTTTTCCAGGAACCACTTCCCCATGTTTGTGGTGCAGCAGCTCATCTACAGTCAATAACTGGTAACCTTGGCGCACTAGCTCCGGTACAATGATTTCAATCGCTTCCACAGTCGTAGGGTAGATGTCGTGGAAGAGGACAATGCAGCCATCCCTAGCGCTTCTTGCTACTTCAGCTACAATCGAATCGACATTTCTGCTCTTCCAGTCTTCTGTGTCAACATTCCAATTGACAAGGGAGATGCCTATATCATGGCATGCTTCCCTAACAGTATCATTATATGAGCCATAAGGCGGCCTTATATAGCGCGGCACCCTGCCTGTTGCGCGATAGATTGCCATGCTTGTCAGCAAAGAGTCTTGGCGAATCTCGTCTTTTGAAAGCTGCGTCAAGTTTCTGTGGGACCAGGAGTGCCCAAGGACCTGGTAGCCTGCCTCATCAACTTTTCTTAGCGTCTCATGGTAATTTTTGATTTGCGATCCAAGCACGAAGAATGAGCCTTTTGCATTATGCCTTCTAAGCACGTCTACGAGTCTAAGTGTATGATCAGACGGGCCGTCATCAAAAGTAAGGGCAATTACTTTTTTATTCGGGTCAATATACGAATAGTCGCGCTTTTCAACAGTTAGCGGAGAGGCAATGATCAGATCGCCAATGACCTGGTATGGCACAGTTATTGAAATAGGGCCTTCGCTTGCTGGCAAATACTTGCCTCGTTCAATAGCAAGTGACAATCCGTCGGTAAGTATCGCAATCGAATCAAAATCACGCCTGTTTAGCGAAATCTCGATATGTGGGTAATAATTTAGGGCTTGCCTTTCAATTATCTCAAGCAGCGATTTTTCGCGCGTGAGGTCGTAAAGCTCGGGCAGCGCAATAATCCGATCATTGTTTAGATCAACATGCAGAGATCGAAAGTAGTCTTTTGGGCTTTCTGATATACTGTCAGTATAAGTGCCATCAATCAGGACAACGCCAAATCCATTGGCAATAGAATAGGTTTTGCACTGCATTGCAAAAGAGGCTTTGCCTGTATGGCCTTCTTGCCTGCTGCTTAAGTATTCATCGTAGGCAGCGGCTTCAAAATCCTTGACAATTGCCTCAATAGTGCTGTCTATGTTTGGAAGCTCTGTATCGGGGTACACGCAATGCGCGTAATACATGCCTTCGTCGCGTATATAGCTTGCGCTAAGGCCAAGCTCAAATGGCACGGGATAGATATCAAGATCAATCGCGGATTTTACTGGGTCTCCGGGTGCCAAATTTATTGAAATAAAACATATAACAGCAGTAATGGCAACGCCTACAATAAAACGTGCTAATCGGTGGAGAAGCTTGCTAATCCCTAAAGATTTCCTATTATCCATTCTGAACCTATATTAGTATAATTTACCTTCAATTTCAACGATTATTTCAAAATAACAGGCGTTTATCATTAATTTTCTGTGGAGACTATATATGCAAAAAACAGCAGCATACTCATTTAAGCCTAATTTTCTAATATTTTACCCATTTTTGCAATAAAAAATTTTGACAAAATGCTGAATAGCTGAACTATTGAATAAACTGGCAAGGCTGTAAGAATCTTATAGCTTGCAGAAAGAAGGGCGCTTTGCGCATAAAAGTTAAATGGATGGGCTGCGCAAGTATAATAATTGAAGCAGACGGTGTAAATTTGCTTGCCGTTGATCCTTTTTCTCCGATTGTCAATCCTCCTAGGAATATTGAACTGGAGGAGCATCAAAGCCTACAAGCAATATTTGCTACCCATGGGCACTTTGATCACATATCAGGCATACATGGCCTCCTCGCATCCAGCCAGGCAGTCTGCTACGCAACAAAAGCAGCCGCGAAATCAATAAAAAGGCAGTTTGCCAATACAGATCGGGTCAGGGAAATAAGGCCGGGGGAGATTATTGATTTAGGTTTTGCAACAGCACTTCCATACAGATCGCCACATGCGAAATTCCCGCTGTCTCTCGGGGTGCAAACGCTCGCAAGGGCTGTGCGCGAAAAGCGGCTAAAAGAAGCATTTGCTATCACAAGGAAGCATCTTTCTTTTCCGGAGAGGGGGGAGGCTGTTGCTTATGAGTTTGCCATAGGAGGCAAACGAATTGATGTTTTAGGCAGCTTGCCAAAAAAAGCGAATAATGCCATTAGGCCAGGGGCTGATCTGCTTGTGCTTGCTTACCAGGGATACTCTGACAATCTGAGCCCAGCCATGGCGCTGGTAAAGCAGGCAATGCCGAAAAAGGTTATGCTTAGCCACTTTGATGACGCGTTTCCGCCGATATCGCGCTGTGTAGGCACAAAAGCGGCTATAGAAGCCATAAGCGCTCTTGGGATAGGCGCCATAGCGCCAAAGCACGGAGAGGGGGTTTATGCCTAGGGCTCAAATGTAGCTTTGAATTCGTTTGTTTTAAAGTCTATTTCCATCTTTAAGCCTGTCAGGCTTGCTACAGAGGCAAAGCCGAAGAAATCGCTGTTAATCTGGTAAGTTGCCGGAGTAACCCGAATAAGCATGCCTGCCTTCACAAGCTTCGTTACGACCTGCTCAACCCTTTTTACGGTTTTGCCAGTCTGTTCTGCTATCTGCTGCTTTAGCGCCATATTTAAAAACAGCAGCTGCGTAGGCTCCTCGCTTGCAACATAAACCGGGTATTTTAAAAGCTCTTCCAGGATTGCAGCCAGGCTTGTAGGCAGCCCCTTATAAGCAAGCAGGCAATTAAGGTAATCAGAAAATGCGATCTGGCGATCTGCTGCTTTAAAAGGGTTTGTGCTGGCATTATCGTTGCTATTTGCGCTCATGTTGCCTCCAATCAAGCAAAAGTGGCTCATTTTATAATATTTTCGATTTGCAAATCTGTGCATATCCAAAGAAAGCCAAGGGCTGCTTTGCTCATGCAGCTCTTGGCTTGAAAAAGAGCCGAAACAGACAAATGGGGGGCAGTCTGACGGCTAGATAGTGTGCTAAATGCTGTTACTCCCTTTTGCGCTTGTAGGCAGCTATGCCCACTGCGCCGCTTGCCACTGCAATGCCTGCATACGTTGCAAGCTTGCCGGTATCGCCTGTTTGCGGGTTGCCGGCATCTGGCCCTTCACTGCTTTCGCTGCCGGGATCGCCGGATTGCTTAGAAGGTTCAGGCAAGTCGCTTATTGTTAGGCCCGCAGTCGGCAGCTCGCTGGCTGGCAGCTTTGCAGCCTGGCCTGCTCTTGCCGGTTTCCAGACAGGGCTAAGCACCGTGTCAGATAAAATAGCTATTTGGTCGCCGGCCTTATACACTCTCATGTCCTCGCTTGATCGCCATCCGGCAAATTCATGGCCTGCTTTTGACAGGCTGCCTGTATTGCCCAGCACTGTTGCCAGCGATGTTGGGGGGAAGAGCTTTTGCTGTGATGGCACATTGCCTTCATCTGAGCCTGAAGCATCATAGCTAAGGCTGTATTCCAGGCTTGCAGCATCACGCTTTAAAAAGAGGTAGATGCCAGCTGTGTGCCCTATTATATCAAACGGCATGCTGTATGCAGTCTTGTATCCCGGCATGCTCGCTTTGAGCATAGCCTGGCTCATTGGATTTGCGCTTGCTATTGATATATGCCCATCTGGCGCAGCCGCTATAGGGTGGCCTATGTTTTTTCCATCCGGCCCGACGAGCTGGGCTATTGCTGCCACAGGCTGTTGGGTATCATCAGCAAATATCCTTCCGTGCACAGTATATTGCTGGCTGGAAGCATTTGCTGTTGGTGGAATCGCTGAACAGAGAATGAGTGAAAATGCTATAAATGCAATTATTTGCCTTGCCATTTCAGTATTTGCTTCTGGCTATTTCATTTGCCATAATATCTCCCTCTGGTCGATTTATGCATCAATAAGCTGATTGCAGTATAAAATAATTGGCATTTTACGTCAATCGGCCCAAAACGATCATTTTTTATTAATTTTGCATAGGTTTACCAGAAATAGTATAGGCTTTGATATTAATGCCATTATTTCCTCATATAGTCAGAAGACGGCTGTCTAAGGGTGTTTTAATACTGGAAGCCAGATATATAAATAAAATGTTCGCACGAAAGGCCAGGGAGCTAATGCCTCTAATCATATTCAAAGATTGCCCGGCATTTTAGCTTTTGCTGATATCTACAAAAAAGCCTATTTTGGCTTTTAAGCCAAAATAAGGCTTTTTTAACTGTGATTAAAAAGATATTCACATAAGGCTTAATAATTGCTTAGAGGCGGAAGTGTTTTGATGATTCCTGCTCTATTTTTGCTTCAGTATCCATATGCCTTATTTTCGTTATGTCAAGATCAGAGAACCCTTCGAGCACAGAAAAGACTCTGATGCTTTTGTTTTCTGCCTCTAGCGAAAGGTCAATAAGGTCCATGGCGCTCATGCCTAAATCAGTAAAGGAGCGCACTAGCAAGATGTCCCCTGTTTTCATATTGTCCAGCGCTGCAATGAGGACTGGCCTGTCTTCATCGCTTGAGTATTCAGTCAATACCACCGCATCGGGATAGTCAATAAAATCGCTTGTATCCAATTCCATATCGCCTGCCAAAACTATATATGCATAAGTCATAACTGGATTGCTTCCTTTACTTGATATTCATTTGCGCCCTTTGCAGCCAGCCTGGCTAAATAAGCTTTCTGAGGGCAAGGCGAACCTTTTCGGCTATATCAGCGGATGTGATGGCGTATGACTCAAAGAGCTCATCGGGTGGCCCGCTTGAACCAAATTTATCGTCTACGCCAACGCCAAGCACATAAGTCGGGTGCAGCTCTGCCAGCTCGGAGGCCACTATTGAATGCAGCCCGCCTTTTAGGGAGTGCTCTTCCGCAGTTACAATTGCTTTTGCCTTCTTTGCATAAGCAATAAGGTTAAAGCTGTCAAATGGCTTTATCTGGGAAAAGTTCAGCACCGCACAGCTTATTCCGTCCCGTGCAAGAATGCCGGCTGCCTCAAGCGACTTTGCCACCATGGTGCCGCAGGCAACAATCGCAGCGTCATCGCCATCTTTTATTACGTCAATGCCGCCGGAAGGCTCAAGCCTGTAGGTATCATCATATATCGTTTCTGAAGGCTGCCTGGCGAGCCTGATATAAAACGGTCCTTCGCTGTTGATTGCTTCATAAGCCATTTGCCGCGCTTCTGCCGCGTCAGCCGGCACAAGCACGCGCATGTTGGGCAGGGCATTCATAAGGGCAATGTCTTCGAGCATTTGGTGGGTTGCGCCATCCTCGCCGACGCCAAGGCCTGCGTGGGTGCAGGCAATTTTAACGTTCAGCTTTGGATAGCAAACCATGTTTCTGATAGCCTCATAGGCCCTTCCGGCGCCAAACACAGCAAATGTAGAGGCAACTGCAATTTTGCCGGATGCAGCAAGGCCCGCAGCCATGCCAACCATGTTCATTTCCGCTATGCCGGCGTTTATATGGCGCTCAGGAAACTTGTCCCTGAAAAGCCCTGTTCTTGTCGCGCTTGCCAAGTCTGCATCAAGCACGATAAGGCGGCTGTTAGACTCGCCTATTTCGCATAGCGCCTCTCCGAATGCTTGCCTTGTTGGAATGTCTGCCATCTATCCCTCCAGGCAGGCCATAGCCTGCTCGTATTCTTCCTTGTTTGGTGCTTTTCCATGCCAGCCAACATCGTTTTCCATAAACCCCACGCCTTTGCCCTTCACAGTCTCAGCTATTACCATAGCCGGTTTTGGCGAAGCTTTTGCCTTTGCAAAAGCTTCCCTTAGGGAATCAAAGCTGTGGCCGCTGCATTCGAATGCATCAAAGCCAAATGCAATTGCTTTCTGGGCGATAGGGTACGGGCTCATGACATCGCTAACCGGCCCGTCTATTTGAAGGCCATTGTTGTCTACTATTACAGTGAGGCTGCCAAGGCCGTAGTGGCTGGCTGCCATAAGGGCTTCCCAGACAATGCCTTCCTGTATCTCGCCGTCACCGCATAGGGCGTATGTTCTGTAAGGCGCGCCGTCAAGCTTTGCAGCTAAAGCCATGCCTACAGCAGCTGAAAGCCCCAGCCCCAGGGAGCCTGTCGGAACTTCAATGCCATCAATGCCCATGCTGGGGTGGCCTTGCAGGCGGGAGCCGAGCTTTCTCAGAGTTATAAGCTCGCCTTTATCGATAGAGCCCTTTTCGGCAAGCGCGCTGTAGAGCGCCGGGGCAGCATGCCCTTTTGAGAGCACAAACCTGTCCCGGTTCGGGTCTGAAAAACTGGGGATATTCATTTCTTCAAAATAAAGGAATGCAATGATGTCTGCTGCTGAGAGGCTTCCGCCCGGATGGCCCGAGCCCGCGCTGTACAGCTGCATGATGATGTTTTTTCTCATCTCGAGTGCTATTTCTTCAAGTTTACTATTCAATGCCAACCCTTTCTATTCGAACAGCACTGAAACTGCCGCTCCAGAGTGTATCCGGTAAATTGCTTTTGACAAGAGCTCTGCAACGCTTACAACTTCAATCTTGTCAAGGGCGCGCGACTGGGGCAGCGGCACGGTGTCTGTAATAACAAGCTTGTCAATCGGGGATTCCCGAATCCTGTCTACTGCAGGGCCGGACAAAAGCGCATGGGTGCATGCTGCATATATTTTTTCAGCCCCTGACTCCTTGAGCTTGTACGCGCTATTGACAACTGTTCCCGCCGTATCGATTATATCGTCAATCATAATGACATCCTTGCCATTGACATCCCCGATGATGCTCATAACTTCAGTAACATTGTCAACGCCCTGAACATGCCTTTTGTCAATTATTGCTATTGGCACGCCTATTCTTTCTGCAAGCTTTCGGCTTCGCGTAACAGAGCCCATATCAGGGGCAACTACGACAAGCCGGCTCAAGTCAAAATCATGGTTCATTATATAGGAAGCCATAATAGGCATTGCATGAAGCCTGTCCACCGGAATGTCAAAGAAGCCCATTATTTGGTCTGAATGCAGATCTATCGTCAGAACGCGGTCAGCGCCTGCAACTGAAATTAGATCGGCTACAAGCTTAGCTGATATAGGCACGCGGGGCGAAGCTTTTCTGTCCTGGCGGCAATAGGCATAATAGGGCGTAACGACGTTTATGCGTCCTGCTGACGCCCTTTTTAGGGTATCGATAAGAACGAGAAGCTCCATGAGGTTGTCATTGACGCTTCTTGTTTCGTCGAGAGTGTCGCCAACGCGTATTCCGTATTGAACTAAAAAAATATCCTTGCCCCGTATTGATTCTTCGATGCGGACGCTGATCTCGCCGTCTGCAAAGGCAGTGATAACAGCATCGCATAGCGGAAGGCTAAGGTGGTCTGCTATGCTTTTAGCAAGCGCCCTGTTTGCATTTCCTGATAAAATAATAAGATCTGAATAAGAAGAAGCCATAAAAACACATCCCCAGTATAAGTATTATGGTATTGGCCGAAAAGGTTTATTCTCCTGGCGTGAGCGCGCTATTGCGAACAGCCCGTCGCCAACGTTCTTTGTAATGGTAGATCCTGCTGCTATATAAGCTCCCTGCCCTATCTCAACCGGGGCAACAAGGCTTACGTGGCAGCCGATAAATGCATTGCTTTTTATAATTGTTTTGTGCTTTTTCTTT
>Ga0082212_10000876_pt1 | contig 44339 bp, 41 predicted proteins | sample TergutNt197P3_FD_71548 | JGI IMG/M metagenome (GOLD analysis project Ga0082212, IMG submission 71548) | Neocapritermes taracua P3 segment gut microbial communities from Petit-Saut dam, French Guiana - Nt197 P3 | ecosystem: Host-associated > Arthropoda: Insects > Digestive system > Gut ... | reverse complement strand
ATGGACAGCGGCAGAACATCCCGCTCATAATCCAAGCCCAACCGCTCGCACATCGCCCTGTTGCGAAGTCCGCGAGCCTCGCGGACAGGGCGCAGAAACTCCGTCACCTCGTCAAACCGATTGTGCGGAACGCCGTGGAAAGTAAGATAAGATATGTCCGTCTGGTCGGGGTGATTCGTGCGGCGGTTGCCGATCGCGGTGTGCGCGTGATACACGCGCATCTCAAAGCCCACCGTCACAGGCAGTCCTATCCGCTTCCCCTCAGCGATAAACTCAGACGCGCCCGCAACGGTGTCATGGTCTACAATTCCCGCAGCCGCCAACCCGGATTCCTTAGCTTTCCTTACCGCCAACGCGGGCGTATACGGCGAAAATGAATATGTCGTGTGTATATGATTATTAACATCCCGCCTCATAACGCTCGTCTCCCGTTACTTTTACTTAACACTTAGCACTTAACACTTAACACTTATCTAATCATCACCTGTCCGCCCGTGACAGGTATCGCCTGTCCCGTCTCGTACTGCTGTTCCGCGCAGTACATAATGGCGCGGGCGACATCCAACGGCACACAGCCGCGTTTAATCGGCGTTTTCGCCTCATAGAACGCTTTTATATCCGCAACTGTCTTTGCCCCCGGTACTTTCCCCGCGCGTAGGTACTGGACAAACAGCCCGTTCTCCGGGTCGCTCCACAGCGGCCCGTCATAGTAGTTACCCGGGCATATAGCGTTAACTTTTATTCCGTATTCCGCCAGTTCAAGCGCAAAGGACTGTACCAGTCCGATTCCGCCGAACTTGCTCCCAGCATAGGCGAAATTCTTGTTAGAACCCTCCAGACCGGACTTGCTGTTAATCTGGATGATGTCGAAAGTTCTCTCGGGATGTTCTTCCCGTTGCTCTTTCATTACCCGTGCCGCCGCCTTGGCGCAGAGGAAAAACGCCTTGTAATTTACCTTAGTCACAAGCTCAAAGTCTTCAACGCTCATTTCGTTCAAGCCGCCCGCTTTTAGTATCCCCGCGTTTGAGATAAACATATCCAGTCTGCCGTACCGCTCCATAACGGTGTCACAGAGCTGCTCCACATCCCGCTCCTTAGTCACATCGGTGATAATGCCGCCTTTTAAGTCGGCAACCGCGACAGCCGCCCCCTCGTCCGTCAGGCATTCCGCGATACCCGCGCCGAATCCCTGCGCCCCTCCGGTGATAACAACAACCTTGTTTTTTAGTCTCATACAATACCTCCTGTAGGGGCGACCGTCCCGGTCGCCCACGGGACGCTGAGGACAGCTGCGGGACGCTGAGGACAGCCTACGGGACGCTGAGGACAGCGTCCCCTACAATAATTTTCCTGTTTCTAACAATATTCGTTCGCGTTCCGGTGTCCACAATCCTTCAATCGCGGTCAGCGGCATGGAGAGGTGCGTGTAAATCAGTTTCTTACCGCCGGGAATGTTCGGCAGATTGAGCGTGGTGTCAATCACCGCGTCTAAGCCGCCGACATGAGTAATCATGGAAGACGGATCGATTTTTCCGTCAGTCATCATCTCCAACGTCTCAATCATATCAGCGGTGTTGCCGCCGCTGTTACAGGCGGTATGCGTAGAGTTGTAGTGCAGGTCGTAAAAATTCATACGCGCCGAAAAATTCGGGTCGGTCGGTCCCGCGAAGAAATTAAGGCAGCCGTCATAACCCAGTATCGCGCCGCCCTGTTCCGCAACAGCGGCGACAGGCGCGTATACAAACACATCGTCATAGCCTTGACCGCCGGACAGCTCCATCAGCCGTTCCGTATCCGGTGCTTTTTCGTATATAAGTTCAACGCCGCAACCTTTGGCGTGTTCGGGAGTGTATAACGCGGCGGCGCGGGCAAGCCGCGCTTCGTCTATATCTGTAACAACCAACAGAGACGGGCGGCGGTCGCAGTGCAGCGCGTAGTCAATCGCGCCCAGTCCCATCGGGCCGACACCCGCGAGCAGAGCCGCCTTGCCTCCGGATTTGATACCCATTTCATGTAAATAACTGCCCGCTTCGGAATGATACATACAGTTGAACCCGCCGACTATACAGCTCATCGGTTCGGCGAGCGAGCCGTGATAATACGCATTGCCGCCGTAGTTGAGCAAACAGCCGCGCTCCATGACAATGTTTGGAATAACTATATATGTTGCCGCGCCGCCGATAAAAGGAAAACTGTACCCCGGCGCGGCATAGACATTAGCAGGGTCATTTATCGCGGGTTGGATGGCGAACTTGTCGCCGGATTTGAATTTACCGCGCCATCTTTCCCCCGCTTCAATAATCTCGCCGCAGAACTCATGCCCGACAATGACCGGATTCATAGCCGCGTCATCAGGTACGCGCTTGTGAGCTTCTCCCTGCTTCGCCGCCTTGTATGTGGACATACAGACGCTGTCGCAGACGACTTTCGCCAGTATTTCATCATCGCGTATCGGCGGCAGTTCAAAAGTCTCAAGCCGCAAGTCGTTTTTTCCGTATAACCTTACAGCTGTCGTTTTCATATACCAAACTTCTCTCTTCTGATTTTCTCAACATTCGTAAAGTTCATCTTTGCCGTATGCCCCGGAAGCGGCAGGATTTTCTCGTGTACAGCGTCTACTATCCAACTCGCCTGCGGGTAGTACCAATCCTCCAGTTCGGGACAGGGGCAGATTACATTCGGAGCAGCCACCACAACAGGCGGCGCGTCTAAATAATCAAAGCACATCTCGGTTATATTACGCGCCATATCGTTGATATGCGCCCCGCGCTCGCAAGCGTCTGATACGAGTACAACGCGCCCCGTCTTTCTCACCGATTCAACAACGGGTTGGTAATTGAACGGTACAAGGCTTCGAGCGTCTATTACCTCGGCGGAGAGATTATGTTTCTCCCGCAGCATATCCGCCGCCTCGATTCCGGCGTACAGTGACGCGCCGACCGTAAGAATTGTAATATCCGAACCTGTGCGCTTAATATCAGGTTCGCCTATGGTTATTTCGTAATACTCCTCCGGTACGCCGCCGTCATGGAACATTTCGCCTGTGTCATAGAGTTTCTGCGCCTCAAAGAACACAACCGGGTCTGTGCCGTTCAGCGCGGCGTTCATCAGACCTTTCGCGTCATACGGTGTCGCCGGATAGACTACCTTTAAGCCGGGAATATGTGTGACGAGACTTGTCCAGTCCTGCGCGTGCTGCGCCCCGTACTTCGAGCCGACCGAAACGCGCAGTACAACAGGCATTTGCAACGCGCCCGCGCTCATCGCCTGCCATTTGGAGAGCTGATTGAACACCTCATCCCCCGCTCTGCCCAAAAAGTCACAGTACATCAATTCCGGTATCGCGCGTCCGCCGCACAGGCCGTATCCAACGGCGGCGGCAACGATTGTTCCCTCGCTTATCGGAGCGTTGAAGAAACGGTGGTACGGCACGGATTCTGTAACGCCGCCGTAAACGCCGAACGCGCCGCCCCAGTCGCGGTTGTCCTCGCCAAACGCTATAAGCGTTGGGTCATCGTAGAATTTATCTATAATCGCCTCGAACAGCGCGTCACGGATGTTGAACTGCTTGAGTTTGGAGACGGGTTTGCCGTCTTTGTCAAAGGCGGAACGTGATTTTGTTTTTATTTTCTGCAAACGCGGGTTTTCGTCTTGGGGAATCAAAACGTCCGTAGGGCGCGACACCCTCGGCGCGCCGTCTTGATTGGTTTGTGTTATCTGCGGCGCGATGTGGACATCGCGCCCTACAAACGGAGTATTACCGTTTGAAAACATATATTGACGTATACCGTCAGGGTTTTGGAACAGGTCTATGCGCGGCGACACCGTTTCGTCTATTGCCAGTTTCATGATTTTGGTGATACGTTCGCGGATGCCGTTCTCTATCGTTTCGCAGTCGTATACTGACGGAACGCCCTGGTGTGCGTTCCCTACGAGTTCCTCCTTGAAGGTTTTTATCGCATCTACGGCTTGCCATGCCTCAATCTCCGCTTTCTCGCGGTAAGTCGAAGCGTCTGTCGCCGAATGTCCTACAAAACGGTAAGTTACAGTGTCAAGCAGTACCGGACCTTCGCGGTTATCTATGATTTTCCGCTTGCGCTCAAAAGCGTCAATCACCGCAAAGACATTGTAACCGTCTATACGTTCCGCGTGGAGCTGTGTCGGGGAGATACCCGCGCCAACGCGGGCGAGTATGTCATAAGCCATTGTCTCGCCGGAGGTTTGCCCGCCCATGCCGTAGTGGTTGTTGAGGAAATTAAAAATAATCGGCAGTCCGCCGTTATGCGGTTCTTTCCATAGCTTGGTGAACTGGTCTTGAGACGCGAAATTGAGAGCCTCCCACACAGGTCCGCAGCCCAACGAAGCATCGCCGATGTTGCAGACTACCATACCGGGCTTGTTGTTGACGCGCTTATACAACGCGCCGCCTGTGGCTATACCCGCGCTTCCGCCCACTATGGCGTTGTTGGGGTAAATGCCGAACGGGGTAAAGAATACGTGCATTGAGTTACCAAGACCGCGTGTAAAGCCGTTATCGCGCCCGAACAGCTCCGCCATAAAGCCGTACAGCAGAAAGTCTGAGGCTAGGTCTTTGACATTGCCGGACTTATTATGCTTCTCAACTACCGAGAGAGGAACGCCGCCGATAAAATCTTTCATGATACCGTACAATGTATCATCGTCTAACTGTTTTATCGCCGCGTAACCTTTGGCAAGCACTTCACCGTGACTGCGGTGAGAGCCGAAAATTATGTCGTTTTCGTTCAGTGTATACGCCATGCCGACCGCGGCGGCTTCCTGCCCGGTATACAAATGCGCCGGCCCGGTATAGACATATTCAACGCCGTTGTACTGCTTTGTTGTACGCACGGAGTAGAGCATACCCTCAAACTCGCGTATGACCTGCATATCGTGGTATATGCCGAGCAGGTCTTCTTTTGTATAACTTTTGACAGCTTCACCGAACGGTGTATTATATTGGTTCAGCGGTATGTCATTGAAAGAGATTACCCCTCTTTCTCTGACTGCCGCAGGGTCTATGAATTGGCTCTTAGGCATGGAATACGGCCTCCTTTACGATTTCTGCTGCGGTAGGGTGCGGGAATATGATTTTTTTAATCTGTTCGATGTTCATTTCGCGGTATAGAACAGCTGATAGGGTGGAAATTATTTCGCTCGCCGGGTTGCCAAGCAAGTGCGCCCCAATCAGGCGGTCACCGTTCCAAATCAGTTTACAGATACCCTCGCCGTTTTCGTTCTCAGCCATGAATCTGCCGCTGTACATCATCGGGAGCTTGGTTTCGGCCGCGTTTATGCCTTTTGCCTTGGCTGTCTCCAATGTTTCGCCGATACCCGCCGCTTCGGGGTTGGTATAGATAACCGATGGAATAGCGTTATATTCCATGCAATCTTTTTTGCCGAGAATTGTATTAACGGCAACCTCCGCCTCGCGGTATGCCGTGTGAGCGAGCATCGATTTACCGTTGACATCGCCCGCCGCGAATACGCCCGGGACATTGGTTTTCATTTGAGTGTCTGTTACGACCGCGCCTTTTTCGATATGAATCCCGATACTTTCAAAGCCCATTCCCGTAATGACCGCACGTCTGCCAACGCTTGCAAGCACTTTATCCGCGCCTAAGTCCGCGACATCTTTCACGGCGGTTTTGAGTTTGAATGTTACGCCTTTCTTCTCATATATCTTTTGCAGCATATCGGAAATTTCCCTGTCAAACGGTCCGGCGATTTTATCCGTCATCTCATACACCGTGACCTTACTGCCCGCCGAGTTGAACAGGCTCGCCATCTCCAAGCCGATTACGCCGCCGCCGATGATTGCGAGCGTCTTAGGCACTTCGGTCAGAGCAAGTATTTCGCGGTTAGTCATTGCGGTTTCGATGCCTTTTATCGGCGGCAGAATGGGTTCTGAGCCTGTGCAGATGAGGAGGTGTTTTGCGTTGCGTCCGTTTATGGTAAACGGCGCGTCAGGGATGCCGCGCCCTACAATGACCGCCTGTTCGCGGATGATTTCTACGCCGGATTTTTTCAGTGACGCTTCAATGCCCGATACGAGCTTCTTGACTACCTTATCTTTTCGCTTGACAGCGGCGGCATAGTCCAGTACGGGATTATCGCAAGTCACGCCGTAAGGTGTTGCGCCGCCTTTGGCGGAATCGTAGAGCTTTGCGCTGTACAGCAACGCCTTTGACGGAATACAGCCTTCGTTCAGGCATACGCCGCCAACGTTGCGTTTTTCAAACAGCAGCGTTTTCAGTCCCGCCTTTGCCGACAATTCCGCCGCGTGGTAACCCGCCGGACCGCCGCCGATAATTATTAAATCGTATATCATAATACCCCCAACGGTTCAAAATTTTCAAGATTACCGCACAACGTTTGCAGAAACCGTGACGCGGGCGCGCCGTCTAAGGCGCGGTGGTCATAGGTTAACGAGAGCGTCATGCAGGGGTACGCGCCTATACAGCCGTCCACAACTCTCACGCGCTGTTGGATGGTATTCACGCCTAAGATACCTGTCTGAGGCGCGTTGAGTATGGGCGTGAAGCTCTCGATTCCGAACTGCCCGAGGTTGCTTACGGTAAAGCTCCCGCCGGATAACCTATCAACTGATATAGAGCCGGAACGGCACTGTTCCGCAAGGATTTTCAGCTCGCTTGAAATCTCCGGCAGCGTTTTTTGTGATGCGTTGAAGATTACGGGAACCATCAGACCGCGTTCGGTGTCAACGGCGACTGCGAGATTGACTTCGTTAAATACTCTTAACGTGTTGTCCAGCAAATGCGCGTTCAATTCGGGAAAATCCTTCAGCGTCCGTGACACGGCGTACAGGATGATGTCCCCAAGCGTGATACCGGACATTGCGGGGTCGTTTTTGAATCGTTTGCGGCAGGCTAAGATATTAGAGACATCAAAAGACGCGGTATGCGTCAGCTGTGCCGTGTTTTGCAGAGAAGCCATCATGTTTTTGGCGATGATTTTACGAATGTTGGATAATGTCCTATCTGTGTATTCCGCTGTTGGCGTTGTGCGGGACGTTGTAAACGGCGCGCCGGGGGCGTCGCGCCCTACTGTCCACTGTCCACTGTCAACTGTCAACTGTCTTATGTCCCTCTCAATCACACGTCCGTCCGGGCCTGTGGGGATTGCCTGTGACGGGTCAACACCCATCTTTTCGGCTAGATTTTTCGCGCGGGGGGAAACACCTTGACAATTAACAGTTAACAATGAACAATTAACAATGGGAGGAGCGGAAGCCGCCCCTACAGGCGGTATCTGTTCACTGTTATCTGTTATCTGTTCACTGTTAATGACCGCCACTGCGGACGGGACGCTGGGGACAGCGTCCCCTACAGCTCCAATCGCGCACACTTGAGCTTTGACCGCGACTTCGTCGCCTTCCTCGGCGAACAGAGCCAACAGCGTACCCGCGTGTTCGCTCTCAACATCAAACGCCGATTTTCCTGTTTCAATGGAGAACAGCTTGTCCCCGACATTGACATATTCGCCTTGCTTTATATGCCATTCCGTCAGAATCGCGCTCTCTTCTGATATACCTAACTGCGGCATTGTTATAATTTGCACAGTGTCACACCTTTCCGTATAATTCAGTTCAGCACCGACCTTCTGTATTTTTCGCCTTCCCAACCCGCGATGAAATTAACGGCGTTTTCGTCCATTGGTTGTACAGTCTCTCCGTTTTTCATCAGCGTAAAGCGGATGAACATGACCGCCGCCAGTATTTCATTCTGCACATCGTTTAGGGTCAGGTATACGTGCTGGTCGGGGTACAGCGGTTTCGCGATACTTTGCGAGAACGCTTCAAAATCATCTTTTGTAACCCCATAGGCTTTTGCCATACGCCCGTTTATCTCATCTTGCAGGCGCAAGCACTCATCGGCGGTTTCAGCCGAAACCACAAGACCGTGATTTTGCATGAGAACTGCTTGCGTATCCGATTGCAGTTTCTCCTTGATTGCCGCGCACAGTTCCGCGCCCGGATTGATATAAGGCACGGTGATATACGATATACCCTCCATAATCGCGGGCAGTTTTTCAATTCCGGACGTTGAACATAACGCGATGTTCGCGTAGACCGGATGGGTATGCAGTACATATTTCCCCAGCAGAGCATGAAATCCGACTTCGACAGACGGGCGAAGGGGCTTATAACCCTGCTCTTCTGTAACGTCTTTCAGTGTGTCTGTCTCGATAACGGCAAATCCGTCTGTCTCGGTGACCTGCCTGAGCCGATAACCCGATGCTTTGATTGCCATCAGCCCATTGCCCAGTTTAACGGATGTGTTGCCGCCTCCGCCTTGGATGTAGTCCGAGCGTGAACCCGCGGTTTGAGACATACGCGCCAGTTCGCTTAACAAATTATTCAAAATTTCCACCCCGTCTATTATAGATATTCTTTGACTTCAAAGCTGTTCCGTACAGTTTCACGCGCTGTTTTTATGTCGGGCAATTCACCGCTTCGCAGCATCTGCGATATGATATTGCCTAACGCCGTACCCTCGATCGGGCCGGCGTATACCGTCAACCCCGATGCTTGCGCCGTCAGTTCGTTGAGAAAGCTGTCCTGTGAGCCGCCGCCGATGATACTGATACCGGTATAGCATTTTTCTGTTATATCTTCAAGCTCCCGTATGCTCCTCGCGTACTCGAGCGCAAGGCTTGAATAGACACAGCGCAGAATATCGCCCGTGCTCTCCGGCGGCGCGTATCCCGCCTCCCCGCACTTTTGCGTAACGGCGCGTGACATACTGTCCGGCGCGAAAAACACGGCATCATTGACATTTACAAGGCCGTCATAAGCAGATTCGCGGGCTTGACGTTCCAGTTCGGTATATGACGGCTTATCGGGCAGTTCGTCACGTATTGACTGAATCATCCACAGACCCATGATGTTTTTGAGAAAGCGGAACGTGCCGCCGTAACCGCCCTCGTTGGTAAATCCCGCTTCCCGCGCGGCTTGTGTGAGTATGGGCTTATCGCTCACGATTCCAAGCAAACTCCATGTGCCGCTTGAGATATAGACAGTATTTTCGTCTTTCGCGGGAACGACGAGAAACGCGCTCGCGGTATCGTGTGACGGCGTTAAACCGTGCGACACCGATAAAAACAGCCGCCTCGGGAAACCCAGTTTTTCGATTAGTTCCCAATCCCAATCCCGCGTGACCGCGCTGATAAGCCCTGTTGTCGATGCGTGAGTGTATTCCGCCCGCCTTTCTCCCGTCAGGCGGTAGTGCAGATAATCCGGCAGCAGAAGCAAAGTGTCCGCTTGTTCGAGCAGTTCCGGTTTTTTTATTTTCAAAGCCATTAGCTGATATACGGTATTAAACTGCTGTTTTATGATTCCGGTACGGGCGTAGTGTTCGGCAAACGGGATTATTTTTTCCGTCTCAACGTCCATGCCGTCTGTGCGGCTGTCCCGATATGCCACGGCATCGCCGACAATGTTCCCGTTCGCGTCAAGCAATACAAAGTCCACGCCCCATGTGTCGATACCAAGGCTCTCGTATGCGGCGCATTTGCTTATGCCGCGTGTCACCTCATCAACCAACGCGCCGATATTCCAGCAGAGCGTTCCGTCACGGTCGGTCATGCCGTTGGAAAAACGGTGGATTTCCTCAAGGACGATTTTACCGTCCCGCAAATGCCCCAGTATGTGGCGACCGCTTGACGCGCCAATGTCGATTGCCAGATAATGCCGCATACTTGACACCCCTTTACATTTTCCCGTCAGTAGTATATTATAGTAAATAAGTAAATTTGGCAATAGCTAAGTATGACAATAAATATCAATATCTTGACATCGTATAAATTGTTGCCGAGGAGAGGAGCAAAAAATGCAAAAGCAATCATTGAACGGTCTTTGGAATCTATCCATAATCGGCGGCACGCTGTCCGGCGAGGCTCTGCCCGCGCAAATCCCCGGCTCTGTATACGCCGCCCTGCTTGAACAAAGAAAAATGGAAGACCCTTACTACAGGATGAACGAACTGGACGCTCTGAAAATCATGGAGGGTGATTTTACATTTACACGCTCGTTTGATATGGAAACCTCCCACGGCAAAACCCTTCTCCGCTGCGAAGGACTGGACACTATATGTGACTTACAGCTCAACGGGCAGTCACTGGGCCGCGCCGATAATATGCACAGAATTTGGGAGTTTGACATCACGGGCATTGTCCGTCAAAAAGACAACACCCTTATATTGACATTCCGCTCGCCCACAAAATACATAGCCGAAAGATATGAAGAGGTATTTACAGACGGGTCAACAGATGCCATGCGCGGCTTTTCTCAGCTTCGCAAGGCTCACTGTATGTTTGGCTGGGACTGGGGTCCGCGTCTTCCCGACGCGGGTATTTGGCGTGATATTTCCGTCATCAATATCGAGACCGGACGTATAGACAGCGTGTATATCACTCAGAAACACAGTGACGGTAAAGTGGAGCTTGGATTTGAAACGGAGGCTTCTCCCGGGGATATTGACATTTCGGTTACAAGCCCCGACGGGACGGTTCTGCGTTCCTGCGGCGAACCTATCGTTATAGAAAACCCTGAGTTGTGGTGGCCTAACGGCTATGGCGGACAGCCGCTGTATACCGTCCGCGCGGTGCTTACCGCGAACGGACGGGAGATTGACACTTGGGAACGCCGTATTGGACTGCGGACGATGACAGTCACGCGGGAGAAGGACGAGTGGGGCGAATCGTTCGCCATCACCGTCAACGGTGTACAGATATTTTCCATGGGCGCGGACTACATCCCCGAGGACAATATATTATCACGCATAACTCCGAAGCGTACCCGCCGCCTGTTGGAGGAGTGTACCGCCGCCAATTTCAACACCATAAGGGTATGGGGCGGCGGCTATTATCCCGATGACTTTTTCTATGACATCTGCGATGAACTGGGTCTGGTCGTATGGCAGGACTTTATGTTTGCCTGCGCCGTGTATGAGCTGACCCCGGCATTTGACGAAAACATACGCGCAGAGGTCGCGGACAATGTAAAACGCCTGCGCCACCATCCCTCACTGGGGCTGTGGTGCGGCAACAATGAGCTGGAAATGCTTTACGACAGCTACAAGCCCTCATTCAAGCAAAGAGCCGATTACTCCCGTATCTTTGAGTACATCATTCCGCAGGTACTGCGGAGGCACGACAGGCACACATTTTACTGGCCCGCGTCGCCGTCGTCCGGCGGCAGCTTCGACAACCCCAATGACCCCAATCGCGGCAACACGCATTATTGGGACGTATGGCACGGTAATAAACCGTTCAGTGAATTTCGGAAATTTCATTTCCGCTACGCTTCGGAGTTCGGTTTCCAAAGTTTTCCCGACTTGAAAACAGTCAAAGCGTTCACGCTGCCCGAAGACCGCAATATCTTCTCCCGCGTTATGGAGATGCACCAGCGCAACCAAGCGGCAAACGGCAAAATATTAAACTACCTGTCCTCCATGTATCTCTACCCCGCCGATTTCGGAAAGCTGCTCTACGCGACACAGCTGCTGCAAGCCGATGCCATACGCTACGGCGTTGAGCATTGGCGGCGCAACAGAGGCCGCTGTATGGGCGCGATTTACTGGCAGTTGAACGATATTTGGCCGGTCGCGTCTTGGTCTTCGATTGACTATTACGAACGCCGTAAAGCACTGCATTATTACGCGAAACGCTTTTTCGCGCCGCTTATGGTGTCCTGTGAGGAAACGGGCGAAATGACGGAGCGTCCCTTCTGTGTCGCGCAACCCGAACCCATACGCAAGGCGGCGCGTCTGTCCGTTGCAAATGAGACAATGAGTGATGTTAACGGCACAGTCTCTTGGGCTTTACGCAATCCGGCGGGAGAGACGCTGAAAAGCGGCAGTCAAGCTGTCAAGGCGGCGGCGTGTACATCGGTTTGGCTTGATGAGATGGATTTTTCGGACTGCGATGAATTGTCAAATTATATCAGTTACAGCTTTGAGGTTGACGGTACGGTTATTTCATCGGGTACTGCCCTGTTTTGTATGCCCAAGCACTTTGCTTTCCAAGACCCTAAGCTGTCGGTTAAGCGTGATGGCGGCAAGCTGACGGTCACGGCGGCGGCGTTTGCCAAAAGCGTTGAACTCTATTCCGATGACGGAGATTTTATCTTGAGCGATAATTTCTTTGACATCAACGCCGGGAGTGTCACTGTGGAAATATTACGCGGAGACGCGAAAGAAATCAAAGCGCGTTCGGTGTGGGATATACGGTAAATATTCGGTAAAAAATCCCCGTTGAAACATATAACGATATATGGTATAATCATCCCATCCTTTATCGAAGGGAGAATACATATGTTAAAGAAGTTTACCGGCTTAAAAGCGAAAATTATGGGTTATACGATTATCCCTATGGCGATTGTATTCGCGATAGTATGTACGGTGCTGTTCGTTGAGCTGTACAATTCCATGCGTGATTCCGCCGAAATACGGTTTTTGCAGTTAAGCGAAAAATATACAACCGATTTTCATTTGCGTATCAGCGAGGCAATGGATTATTTGTCTCTTGTGTCAAGCACGCTTGAATCCCAAATCGAGAGAGATATAGTTGACAGGAAAAATCTGTGCGATACGGTTTTAGATGTTTTCAATGATTACGGAACTATAGACGGCTCGAGCATATACTTTGAACCCAACGCCTATGACGGCAGGGACGAAGCGTATAGAAACACACATTACGGAACTGCAACCACGGGCAGGATATGTTATTATTTCTATAAAGACGATGGTGAAACGGTGTACCTGCCCGAGGCTTTGGAAAATGACAGTGAGTTTAAGTTTTCCCACTACACGGGAGCGAAATCATCTAATTCAATTATCTACAGTCAGCCTGTCAGTTATGAAATCAACGGCAAGAACATCCTCATGTTTACGATTACACACCCCGTGCGGGACATAAACGGCAATTTCATCGGCGCGGTTACAGTTGATATTTTTCTTGAGGAGCTTTACCATAAGATTCAGTCTGAAAAAGTATACAAAACCGGATATATGCTTATCGGCAACGAAGACGACTTCCTGATTTACACACCCATAATGGAAGATATAGGTAAGACCAGAAAGGCCGCCGGACTCCAGTATTCCCTGCCGACCGAGGGGGGTGTTGTGTCTTTTATCAACTCAAGATCCATGTTAAACAACAAAAAGTCACTGGTAAACTTAAACTCTTTCTATATACCTAAACTTAACAAGACATTTTATGTCTCTGTCACCGCGCCGCTCGATGAAATCAACGAGGGGCTTAGAGAACTGCTGGTCGCTATTACATTGCTCATAATCGTTGTTATATCGGCAATGGCTATTCTGCTGTATTATCTAATCGGTAAAATTGTCAGACCGATAGTGGACATAACGGAGAGCGCGAACAAAATAGCCGAAGGCGCGTATGACACGAGAATATACGGCGATTATAACGATGAGATGGCGGTCGTCAAATCTTCAATCAATAAAATGGCGGACAGAATCGAGGTGCATATAAACGAATCGGAAAATATGCTGGATACGATAATGAACATTATGAACAACATCGATGCGTTTATATATGTCACCGACCCCAAGGACGATGTTATACTGTTTATAAACGACCCGATGAAACGTCACTTCGATGTGCCGGATGATGTTGTCGGCAGACATTGTTATGAGGTTTTACAGGATAATTTTTCGGAGAGATGCAGTTTCTGCCCGTGTAATCAGCTTGACAAGGATTCAAGTAAATCCGTTGTCTGGGAAGAACACAACACCGCGACAAAGCGCGAATACCGCAACACGGACACGTATATCGACTGGCCCGGCAGCACTAACAAGATGCACCTTCAGCACTCCATTGATATTACAGACATCAAGCGTTATATGAACGACAAAATAGAGGCTGAACGCGAAGCCCTTGAGCTTAGGGGCAAAAAGGAACAGGCGGAAGAGACTTCGCGCATGAAGTCTGAGTTCCTCGCCAACATGAGCCATGAGATACGCACCCCGATGAACGCGATTATGGGTATGTCGGAGCTGCTTCAGAACGAGTCGCTCAACGAGCGGCAGCGAAATTATGTAACCGACATTTTCACGTCCTCGCGTTCGCTTCTGAGTATAATAAACGATATTCTGGATTTCTCAAAAATTGAATCGGGGAAGCTGGATTTGATTCCGGTTCATTACAATTTCCATATGCTTATCGATAATATCGGTTCGATGTTCAAGTTTGTATCTGAGAGAAAGGGACTGGAGTTTAGATTTGACAAATCCGATGATTTGCCGTACTGCCTCTACGGCGATGACATAAAAATCAGGCAGGTGCTGACAAATATCTGCGGCAATGCCGTAAAATTTACAACCCATGGTTATATCCATTTTACAGTTCTTAAAAACGGGGATAATCTGATTTTCACGATAAAGGATACGGGCTTGGGTATGCACGAAGAAGACATACCGAAATTATTCCGCGCTTTCACCCAAACCGATATGCGGAAAAACAGGAACGTCAAAGGGACGGGACTTGGGCTTGCCATCAGTAAATCCTTTGTGGATATGATGGGCGGCAATATAACACTGGAAAGCGTTTACGGTGAAGGCACAGTGTTTACCATCACAGTTCCGATTGTAATCGGCGACCCCGATGCTATTGTTGACGATGATTCTAATGCCGAAACTCAAAACATCAGCGCGCCGACCGCAAAGGTTCTGGTTGTAGACGATAACGAAGTGAACATTAAGGTTGCGAGAGGATTGCTCCACATATTCAACATAGACATTGATACCGCGTTATCGGGTGAGAGTTCAATCGAAATGGCGCAGAAGAAGGATTATGACATTATATTTATGGATCACATGATGCCGGGCATGGACGGTATCGAGGCAACGCAAATAATCAGGGATTTGGGCGGGAAGTTTGAAAAACAGGTTATAGTCGCCCTCACGGCGAACGCGATTCGCGGAGCTAAAGAGATGTTTTTGGAAAACGGCTTTAACGGATTTCTCTCTAAACCGATTGAAAAAAGTGAGCTTATCAGCACTCTGCGCGAATTTCTGCCCGCTGACAAAATCGAAAACAAGGATATACCCGCGGATTTGAATGTGGTTAGCCGTACACGCGCCCCGGCGGGCTTTGTCGCCGCGTTAAAGGACATAGACGGAATAGACACGGAGGTTGGACTTAGTCACGTTTCGGGCATGGAGGATTTGTACATTGAAACTGTGACGGTGTTTTACAAAACGCTCCTTTCCGAATGCGGAAAGATGGAAGATTTTCTGCAAAATAAAGATTTACACAACTTTTCAGTCTCTATGCACGGCATGAAATCTTCGCTCTCTACCATTGGCGCAACGGAAATGTCCGGAGCGGCGTTTGAGTTGGAAAAAGCCGCTAAAGCCGATAACGCGGATTATTGCGCGGAGCGGTTGCCCGAACTCATTGCCAAATTGAAGAGCTTAAATGATGAGCTGAAAAATATTCTGTCACCTGACGAGATGTCAGGAGAAGGAAATTTAGATGAACTGAGGCACGGTATAAAAAGGGTGTTGGATGCCGTTGAGGAATTTGAGATAGACACGGCTGTCAGGGGTATTAAAATGCTGACAGCTCGCGGCTTCGGTGAAAAGACCAATACATTGTTAATGAACGCGCTCAAATTTTTAGAGAACTACAACTTTGATGAAGCCGCCGATGCTCTAAGTCAAATATTAACCGAGGTATAGCCAAACAATGTCATTAAATTAAGTGATTTTCATTCCTTCGGACGGTCGGGCATGGAAGCCCGACCCCACGGGAAACGCGGGTTTGTAGGGTGCGGCTTCCATGCCGCACCGTTAATTTAATGACATTGAACAACCAAAGGTCGCATGGTGTGTCGTTGAGTAATCGTTTGCGATTTGCAGCAAAGTATAAGTTATAACATTGTATCAGATATAACTTATATAATATTTGATTGCTCCTTGACAACCACCTATACTTTATGATATAACACATAAACAGGGAGTTGATAGATATGGTTATACGCGAGAATTACTTGTCAAAAATCCGCCCGTTTATCGGTAAAGACATTATAAAAGTGCTGACCGGTATACGGCGCGGCGGAAAGAGCGTACTGCTGCAGCAAATCAGGGATGAAATCAACAGTCCGAATACCGTTTATCTTAATTTCGAGGATTTGGGCAATCAGCATTTATGTGAGTACAACGTATTCCACGATTATGTATGCGAAAAAATCGGCGAAAGCAAAGAGAATTTCTATCTTTTCTTTGACGAGATTCAGGAAGTAGAGGGATGGGAGAAGGCAATAAATTCCCTGCGCGTAAAATTCAGAGCGGACATCTATATTACGGGTTCAAACTCAAGACTGCTTTCCGGTGAGCTTGCCACTTACATCGCGGGACGCTATGTTTCATTTGTGGTTTATCCTTTTTCGTTTACAGAGTTTAAGGATGTAAGCGCGGACTATACCTTTGACGAGTATATTCAATACGGCGGGATGCCTTTCCTGTCAAGCGTAGATTTTGAGCCGTCAATCAGCAAAAATTATTTGCAGGACGTGTTTAATTCCGTTATGCTGAAAGATATAGTCAAGCGTAACAATATACGCGATGTCGATCTTTTGGAACGTATCATATCATATGCGCTGGCTAATGTCGGAAAGAGTTTTTCCGCAACGAGTATTTCAAAGTTTTTCAAAGCTGAGAAAAGAACGGTCGCTCCGGAAACAATCCTTAATTATTTGAAAAACTGCGAGGAAGCCTACCTGCTGTACCGTCTGAAAAGTCAAGATATTAACGGCAAAAAAATGCTGAAAGTAAATGAGAAATACTATGTAGCAGACCACGGTTTGCGCGAAGCTGTTGTGGGCGCGAACTTGAAAAACACCGAAATCATACTTGAAAATATTGTAGGCTTGGAACTCCTTCGCAGGGGATACAAGGTCTGTGTCGGACGTGTAGGCGAAAAGGAAATCGACTTCGTAGGCGAAAAGGACGGTGACAAGCTGTATTTGCAAGTCTGTTATCTTTTGAACGAGGAATCTACCATCGAGCGGGAATTCGCTTCTCTTTTGGATATCAAGGACAATTACCCCAAGTTTGTTCTGTACAAAGAAGGTTCTTTCAAAGGAAACTTTGAGGGTATACCTGCGGTAAAAATTGAGGATTGGTTAATGAGGAATGACGCGCATGATTAACAGTATATTTATTGGCGTTATGTCCGTGTTAGCGGTCATTACTATCGGCACGATGTATATAGTACAAACGCGGATGAAAAGCGCGAAGCGCGAATATTATGTGTTATATCTTATCTGCGTAACCCTCTACGAATTGGGATATATTTTGGAGATGATGGCAAATTCCACGGGGGGCGGAATCGCGGCGGCAAAGATTTTTCATCTGGGCACACAATTCATTATGCCGTTTTATTTGATGTTCGTGCAAAAGTATTGTGAAATTTCAATAAAAAAGATTATCAATATTTTCATTTTTACTGTTTCCGTGTTTATAATATTACTCGTTTGGACTTCCGAATGGCACACCTTGTTTTATGTGTCCTATTGGTTCGAGGAAACTTCCGGAATCCATCGTTTGGCTGTACAAACGGGGCCGCTTTATCCGTTAAGTTTTATAAACGCCGCTTTATGTGTGGCTATGTCCGTTTTTGTTATAGCCAAAAAAATGCTCCGCTCCGGCAAAGAGAGACGCGGGACATATTGGCTGCTGATATTCTTGGCGGTTTCTCCGTTTGTCACGTCTTTGCTGTATGTGTTTGAAATAAACATTTATGGCGCGGACGTTGCGCCCGTGCTTCTTGTTGTTATCATTATGTCTATATATTGGAATATTTTCAAACACGATTTATTAGAAAACGAAGACACCGTCCGCGCACAAAATTGGCTTAGAGAGATGGTCGGCAACATCAGCCACGAAATGAAAACCCCGCTGACGGTTATCGCCGCCGATATACAGCTTGCCGAGCGGTTTATGGACAGCGGCAAATATGACCGCGCGAAAGAACGCCTGCGTGAAGCGTGGCAGGAAACGATGCAGACGGCAAACCTTGTTACCGACGCGCTGACCTTTTCACGCGGTAGTAACGAGCTGAAGCCCATGGAGCATTTCAGCTCGGGCGCGTTCATCGAAATGACGCTTACTATATTTGAACCCGCCGTAAATAAGCATGGCAATACTCTTGTCCGCGATATTGCAAAACCCGCGAAAATGTACGGAAACCCTGATATGCTGTCCGTTGCGCTCGTTAATCTCCTGCTCAACGCCAACCGTCACACAAGCGGCGGCGTTATAAAAGTCGGGTGGCTTAAAGACGGGGACAACCACCGTTTGACGGTGAGCGATACCGGCTCAGGCATATCGCCGGAAATGCTTCCGCGCGTGTTTGAACACGGCGTATCGGGCGGAAACAGTACGGGATTGGGGCTTGCGGTTGTTAAAAAAGTCATGGAGCTGCACGAAGGCACGGTTAACATAGAGAGCGAAGTGGGAAAGGGTACAACGGTAACGCTGATTTTTCCCGTACTTGCGGAGGAGCAAAAATGACCGGAAAAACGATATTGCTTGTCGAGGATAATCCAAAAGTCATGTGGATTAACACAGAGGTATTGGAATCACAGGGCGCGGCGGTTCTGTCGGCTGAAAATCTGGCGGAAGCGCGGCGGATATTAGCCGAAAAATTCCCGAATGCCGCCGTGATTGACATTATGCTGCCGGACGGTTCGGGGCTTGATTTACTGCGCGAAATTCGCGCGGTGTCCGCGCTTCCCGTTCTGCTTCTGACCGCTAAAGGCGAATCGGCGGATGTTGTTACAGGGCTGTCCCTCGGCGCGGATGATTACCTCGCCAAGCCGTATGACATAGACGTGTTCGCGGCGAGAGTTGAAGCCCTTCTGCGGCGGGCGCGTACCGTCAACGAAAACATCGCAGTCGGTCAACTGCGCTTCGACCTGTTAAGCAATCAGGCGGTCTATGGCGGAAAAGACTTATTGCTGACACAAAAGGAGTTCTCCCTGCTGCTTATGCTCACGCAAAACGAAAAGAAAACCCTCGCGGCTGAATACCTGTTTGAAAAAGTGTGGGGGCAGCCGCTGAACAACGACACATCCGCGCTGCGGCTGCAAATATCAAACCTAAAGAAAAAACTCTTCGCCGTTACGGAGGATATAACCATTGAAACCACACGCGGAGAGGGATATTGCCTTACGATGCTGACGATGCTCTGAAAAAAGTTTTGTTAGGATTTCTAAACATTCGCCCCCTTTTGAATGACCGCACATTATACTGGGATAGTATGCGGTAGAACCGTTCAAAGGGGGTACATACTTGTGAATAAAAATTTTAGTAGATTTATGGCGGTACTGCTGACCGTGGTACTAACGCTCGCACTGCTGCCCGCCCTCCCTCTCACGGCAGTGGCGGCGGGCGGACAGTTGCCGGATTTGCCGATAATTAATATCGAGTTCTCGGTGGAGCAGGTGCGCGATTGTTCGCGCAGTCCGGCGTATTTCCGGAATGTGTCGGCCGGCGGCAAGATGACACTTAGCAGCTTTAAGAATCCTTTAACCGATTCCAGAGTTAATGTGCCGGTAGCCGCTAATCCGTTAGGATACTTCAAGCTGTCATGGGCTGCCGATGCCACGGTCGAAAACCCGTTCTTTCGTATTGACTTTTACGCCGACGGTCTTCCGGGAGGTTCTATGGTGGTTTCTCCGAAGGCGCGTATTGACTGCATTTTTGCCGAAGGGTTTTTATTGATAAGCGTGTCCGGGGATATAGGCACTGTCTTCTTCTATGATAAACCCGTATTCACCTCAATCGCTGTGACACCGACAGAACCGGACATTATTGAAATGACACCATCGGCTTGCGACAGTCACACGCCCGGTTCTTCGGCGACTTGTACAACGGCGCAGACTTGCACTAGGTGCGGCGAGGAGTTAGATTTGGCAGTAGGACATAGTTGGGTATCAAACGATGACGGCACACATGACTGCACAAACGGCTGCGGCGAGACAAATGAAACCTGTTCTCCGAGTGACCCCGGCGAGGTTTGCGCGAAATGCGGTTATGTGACCCCCGGGGAATCGACACCCGAACCCTCACCCACGCCCGAACCAACACCTGAGCCCTCCCCCACACCTGAGCCTCCTTCTAAACCGTCTTATACCGTAACCTTCGACACCAACGGCGGGACGGAGATTGCTCCGATGACCGATGTTGCCCATGATATTACAATCTGCGCCCCCGCGACCAAAAAGGAAGGATACAGTTTTGTGGCGTGGTTCAAGGACGCGGCTCTGACAGATGTATGGAACTTCGGCAGTAACACTGTAACCGCCGACATCACTCTATACGCGAAGTGGAAAGAAGAATTGGTGTTCGACCCCCGACCGGACGACCCTGCCGATGACCGATTTTCGGGTATTGACTATGACTATCCCGACATTATCGTCCCCGGTTCTATTGACGGGTACGAAATGGCGAACGAATACCACATCAACCTGCGGAGCGAGATTATCGTACTGCCCGAGGACTTTATTATCAAGGAGTACAGCCTTGACGGCGGGTTCAAATGGCAAAAAGTAAAGCAAACTACATTCAAAAACTTTGATGTAAAAAAAGGGTTTCCCAAATTACTGGACAAGGGCATGACCTTGCACATAAAAAACGCGGACGGTGTTATCGTCACATTCCCCCAAATCAACAAACGCCCCAAAGCCCCCTACGCGCTGATTAACTATACTCTTGCCGCCGATTGGTCGGGTAAGACGGCGGGAGAATGGATGCTGAATCAAAAATCAGACAAGGAGGGTACGACTCCCTACAACGCAGGGATTGAAATCGCGGTATCGGCGAGAGATCCGAAAGAAATCAGCAAGCGTGGTTTCGGTAAGTTTTATTGCCGCTGTGTCCATGACGGCAACGCCGGGTGTATCGAACGGAGCGGGGCAAAAACGCCGCTGTCATACTGTGCGGATATCCCCGGTCAACGTATTGGTATCCCGGTCGAAAGCTCTCCCGGCGGCAAGGTCGTTGTGTTTTACTATTATGTCAGAACAGCACCGGAAAAATTGAGTGACACAGAGTACACAGCGGCAAGCAAGCCCAAAAAGGTTAGGGCGAAAATGATTCACCGCGCCAGCGTCAAAAGCATGGGTAAACCGCCCAATTATAGTATCAAGAGCGGGAAAATCAGGCTCAAAAACGGCGATATGCTTTTCGCCGGAGGGAGTGAGGATTTGGGAATCAGTCCGACTGAAGTGTCCGGAAATATAACGCTCGAAGCGGGACAGCTGATTTATAATAAAAGCGGCAAAGTCGTGGTGGTTGCTCTGGATGATTATAAGGGAAAACTCACCGCGTGGAAAGCTCCCAACAAAAAAGCTGTCAGTCAAAGGCAAAAGGTGCGATAACGTTGGCAGCTTGACCTATAATCAAAGCCATTTAGAAAGGGGTATTTTACATATGAAAAATTCGTTTTCTTCTTTTTCCCGCGCGATGGCGGTACTGCTGACCGTGGTACTGACGCTCTCGCTTGCGCCGACATTTACGCTGTCGGCATTTGCGGCAACGGACAGCGTTTCCTACGTTGACGCGGCAGGGGTTTCGCAAGGTTCTGTGACCGCAACCGAGATTGAAGCGGGTACATCGGCCATGAGCGAAAGTGTAACAGGCGGTTGGTATTATGTCCCGGCGGGAACGCCGACCGTTTCACAGCGGATAACCGTCACCGGCGATGTCAACCTAATTCTCGCGGACGGCGCGGATGTCACCATTACAGGCGGCATCGGTGTAAGCAGCGGCAACACCCTCAACATTTACGCGCAGTCCACAGGCGGGAGCATGGGCAAACTGACCGCCAGCGGCGGCGGCAACTACGCGGGTATCGGCATCGACTCGGGCGTGGGCGGCACAATCAACATCAACGGCGGCGATGTTACAGCTACAGGCGGCGATGAAAGCGCAGGTATCGGCGGCGGCGAGGGCGGCACAATCAACATCAACGGCGGCACGGTCAATGCCACAGGCAGCATCTGCGGCGCGGGTATCGGCGGCGGTGCCTACGGCGCGGGCGGCACAATCACCATTAACGGCGGCACGGTCACAGCCATAGGCGGCAGCGACAGCATCGGCGGCGGCGCGGGCATCGGCGGCGGCATCAACGGCGCGGGCGGCACAATCAACATCAACGGCGGCACGGTCACTGCCGCAGGCGGCAACGAAAGCGCAGGTATCGGCGGCGGCAGCATCGGCGCGGGCGGCATAATCAACATCAACGGCGGCACGGTCAATGCTACAGGCGGCATCGCCGGCGCGGGCATTGGCGGCGGCGTGCTCGGCGCGGGCGGCGCGGTAAAAATCAGCAATGCCGAGGTAACAGCCACGGCAGACGATTATGTCCCGTTGGCTATCGGCGCGGGATCCGATAGCGGCGCGGCCGGAACGCTTGAAATAAGCGGCAATAACGTCACTCTTTCGGCAGGTCCAAACGGCAGAATCTCAAAAATAGAAACGACTGCCGCAAACGATGTAACATTTACCGCCGCGCCCAATTCGGGGTATCAAGTGAATGAATGGACAGATAGCGGCTCAAAGGGAAATGCTTTAACATATACCATCAACGGGATTGATGATGACCACACCGTTGGGGTGACGTTTGAAATCCCTCCTCCCCCGCCAATTCCATATGTCAACGCGGCAGGAGCTTCGCAAACCCCCGTTGACGCAACCGCGATTACAGCGGGTACATCGGCTATGAACACAAGTGGAACAGGTTGGTATTATGTCCCGGCGGGAACGCTGAACGTTACACAGCGGATAACCGTCAGCGGCAATGTTAACCTAATTCTCGCGGACGGCGCGAATGTAGAAATTGACGGCGGCATCGGCGTAAGCGATGGCAACAGCCTAACCATTTGGGCGCAGTCCGGCGGCACGGGCAAACTGACCGCCACCGCCGACGGCTTCGGTAACGCGGGTATCGGCGGTATGAACGGGTCCAATAATAAAGGCGGCACAATCACCATCAACGGCGGCAATGTCACAGCCGCAGGCGGCATGGGCGGCGCGGGTATCGGCGGCGGCAACAGCGGCATGGGCGGCACAATCACCATCAACGGCGGCACGGTGGAAGCCGCAGGCGGCGGTCAAGGCGCGGGTATCGGCGGCGGCGGTCAAGGCGCGGGCGGCGAAATCAACATCAACGGCGGCACGGTCAATGCTACAGGCGGCAGCAACGGCGCGGGTATAGGCGGCGGTACGTTCAGTGCGGGCGGCATAATCAACATCGACGGCGGCAATGTTACAGCCACAGGCGGCGACTACGGCGCGGGTATCGGCGGCGGCGCGGGCAGCGGCATGAGCGGAGGCGATGGCGGCACAATCACCATCAACGGCGGCACGGTCACAGCCAACGGCGGCATTGACGGCGCGGGTATCGGCGGCGGTATGTACGGCGATGGCGGCGAAGTGGAAATCAGCAATGCCAAGGTAACAGCCACGGCGGGCGACAACGTCTTGCTGGCTATCGGCAAAGGGAATGGCGGCGGCGCGGTCGGAACGCTTGAAATAAACGGCAAAGAGTTCACTCTTTCGGCAGGTTCAAACGGCAGAATCCCGGAAATAGAAACGACTGCCGCAAACAACGTGACATTTACCGCCGAGCCCAAATCGGGGTATCAAGTGAAAGAGTGGAAAGATAACGGCATTTCAAAAGGAAATGGTTCAACATATACAATAAACGGTATCGCGGCGGCGCATGACATCGAGGTGATATTTGGAGTTCCCGAACCAATCGACATCGCGGCAATCGGCGGCGTGACCGCGCCCGTCAGGGACGCAACGCCGAAAACGGCAATCACCGAAACGGCGCAGTATACAGGCACGATTGCATGGTCGCCGACCGTTTCAAGTACATTCGCGGCAAGCACGGTCTATACCGCGACAATCACCCTAACGCCGAAAACGGGCTATACGCTCACAGGCGTAACGGCGAACTACTTCACCGTGTCGGGCGCGACAACGGTCAGCAACTCAGCGGACAGCGGTGTTATAACGGCGGTGTTTCCGGCGACAAGCTCCGCCGGAAGCGGCGGCATTGTGCCGCCGCCTGTTCCGACACCCCCGCCCAACCCCGGTCCATCCCCCGGCTCAAATCCATCACCGTCACCCGGTCCTTCACCTAGTCCCTCACCTAGTCCCAGTCCGTCACCAACTCCCGGAGCAAGCGATTCCGTTGTGTTTGTAGACGGCAATAAAACCGAAGCGGGCAAAGTGACCGTGGAAGACGACCGAACCACCGTGCTTGTAAATCAAACGGTAATTAACAGCGAAATTAAAAACGCGAGCGATAACGTAACGGTTATCATCCCGACAAATAAGGATACCGAAACAGCCGAAGCCGTCTTTGTCGTCAAAAACGTGGACGATATGGCGGAAAAGGAAATAACCCTTTCCGTGCAGGTCGAAAATGTAGTGTATAACATCAACACGGCGGCGATTGACACTTCTGCAATTATGGAAGCACTCGGCGCGTACAATACCGCCCAAGTCCCCGTTACGGTCACGATAACCACAACCGTAAATGAAGAAACGCGGGCGTTGGTGGCGCAAGCGATGACGGAATACGGAACGGATTTGGTATTACCGCCCATGCAGTTTACGGTTACGGCGGAATACAGTAACAAAACCTACGAAGTCACCGAATTTACGCAGTTCGTCAGCCGCACGGTAGAAATTACGGCGGAACAGGCGGCGAAAATCACAACGGCGGTTGTAATCGAGCCGGACGGCACGATGCGTCATGTGCCGACCTATGTGTATCAAGAAAACGGCAAATGGTACGCAACCGTCAGCAGCTTGACAAACTCCGTCTACGCGCTGATTTATAATGATGTCGTGTTTTCAGACGCGGCGGGTAAATGGTATGAAGCCGATGTCAACGAAGCGGGCAGCCGTGGAATAATCACGAGTATCGGCGAGGGGTTGTATGGCGGCGACCGCGCCGTAACCTGTGCGGAATTTGTTTCGATTATCATCAGAGCGTTGGGTCTGCCCGAAAACGGCAACGGTACGGTGTTCAGTGATATATCGGCGGACGTGTGGTACGCGGGAGCGGTTGGCAAGGCGTATGAGTACGGACTTGTGGGCGGCGTTGGAGACGGCAGATTCGCGCCCGACAGACAGATGACCCGTCAGGAAGCGATGATATTGATATGGAGAGCGGCGCAAATTGCCGGATACGAGGGAGCGGCAGGCAGTCTCGAAGCCTTCATCGACGCGGGAAGCGTGAGTTCGTGGGCGTTAGACGCAGCGATGTGGAATGTAGGTTCGGGCTTGTTCACAGGTAAAGGCGGCGGCAGAATAGCACCGCTTGATAACATCACCCGCGCCGAAACGGCGGCGTTAGCGTTGAAGCTGTTAAGGCAGGCGGGATTGGTGGAGTGACTGAAACACCCGTTGACATAAAATGACACAAATCAATCTAATAATTATTGCGTTTTGCCATCGAATGTGATATATTCAGTTTGTTGCGTTATCTGAACATATAACAGGAGATGGCATTGTGCTTGTTTTTAACTTTATATTGATACTTTTCGCGGCAATCCTGCTCTCTAATTTAATCAACCGCTTTCTTCCGATGCTGTCGCTGCCGATAGTGCAGATTATTCTCGGCGCGATGATAGCGATTATTCCGTTCGGAATATTCGGATTTGAGTTTCATCTTGAGCCGGAGCTGTTTTTCGTCTTGTTTCTTACGCCGCTCATATTCAAATCAACGGTATTTTCGGATAAAAGAGGAATGCGGAAAACCTTTAAGCCCATTATAATGGCCGCCGTTGCCTTGGTGTTCGTTGCGGTTATTATAATCGGGTATCTCACTCATTGGCTTGTACCCGTAATCCCGCTCGCGGCGGCGTTCGCGCTTGCGGCATCACTGTGTCCCACCGATATTGTCGCCGTTGAGGCGGTTGCCAGCCGTGTACCAATGCCGCGCAGGATATTCAGCATTCTGTCGGGTGAATCCACGATAAACGACGCGACCGGCATTGTGTGCTTCCAGTTCGCCGTTACCGCCGTAATAACGGGTTCGTTCGTCTTGATGCACGGTATAGCGCGGTTTTTTATACTGGCGGGCGGGGGCTTGCTGGTCGGGTTAGTTATAACCGTATTGAAATATTTGCTCCTGCGGTGGCTGCATTCACTAAGCATAAACAATCAGTCACTGCACGTCTTCATAGGTATGCTGACACCGTTTATTATATATTTGATTGCCGAGGAAGTGGGCGTAAGCGGTATTTTAGCCGTGTTTTTCTCGGGAATGCTGCATTCCCTGTTCAGAGACAAGTTCAACCCCGAAATGGTAAGCCTGAATAAAGCGCAGGACAGTGTGTGGTCGTTTTTTTCATTTAGTTTGGACGGGCTTGTGTTTGTTATACTCGGCACACAGCTTACGCAGATACTGCAATACGGCAGGACGTTTGACATCAGCAGAATACAGATTATAGGCTGTGTTTTGGCGATTTCTTTTGCAATTATAGTCATACGGTTTCTATGGTGGATTTTAACGGTAAGGAAGAAATACTATTCAGACTCCGATTATCCAATAAGCAGAATCAGATCGGGCATGGTGTTCAGCGTTGGCGGCACACGCGGCGCAATCTCGTTGGCAACCGCGATGTCGATACCGCTTATGCTGCCGGGCGATGTCCCTTTCCCCGAACGCGAACTGATTATTCTGATTGCGAGCGGCGTTGTTACCATATCCCTGCTGATAACTAACTTTTTCCTGCCGCTTCTGATAAAGCGCAAAGCGGAATCATCATCCGCAGACGCTGAGGAGGCCGCTCGCGTTGAAATATTATCAACCGTTACCGAACGTATTAAAAATTCCGCAACGAAAGACAACCTCGCGGCAACGGAAATTGTTATCCGAAATTATCAATCCCGTATAAAACAGCACACCAAAGATAATAAACCAAAGGATATGTATCATAGCTGGGATTTCGGCAGTGAAATTCTGGACTGGGAAAAAGATGTCTTTCTGCGTATGGCGGAAATTGAGCAGATAAGCAAAACTACGGCGGAGCATTATATAGAGGAAATTGACAAGGAAAAAGCGGAATGCGAGAAAAAAAACAACACCCTCGTGGTGCTGATAAAGATGGTATGGCATTTTATTCAGTCATTCACATGGAAAGAACCTAAGCTGAAAGACAAAGACTATTTGGAGCTTGAAAAAGTCAACGCGCAAATGATGCAAAAGACACTCGATGAACTCAACCTGCCCGAAGACGACCCGATTGCCGCCATCATCGCCGAGGAACACGAAAAGGTTGTTTCAGCGCGTCTGGGGATTGAAAAAGATAAAAAAACGCATTTGGATTATCACAGGATGATTCACGATGTCGCGGCTCAGAGTTTGCATATAGAGCGTGTGCTGATTCAGCATATGCTTGAGGAAGAGCGTCTGTCGTGGAAAACGGCAAAGGAAATGCAGGCGAATATCACTCTGCTAGAGGCTCAGCTTCAGGAACAATAGTCCTGATATGTACTGCGGCGCGTATTACCTCGTCAAAGTCACCCAATAAGAGATGCTCGTCCATTGCCGCAAGATGTTCCCGCACCTGCGTCGGCCACTTTTTGATTCTTAACCCGGCAATTATGTCTTTTGCGGTCTTCTTGTCGTAAACGGCGCATGAATCCTCAACAATTTTCAGCCGTTCGGTTAAATGCCCGAAGTGTTCCTCCGCGCCGTCTTCGTTATTATCGGGCGCGAACATTTCCGCGAAAGCCGTTAATTCATCTATAAATACATGGGCTTCGGCGGCAATCATGCCGCCGTTCTTTTGCTTGCCCGCAAGCTCCAATCGTCCTGCAAACGCGGATAATTCAGTCTCGCCCATATTTGCAAGCGCGCCTTTCAGCGCGTGAAACCGAAACGCCGCCGTCTTTACGCTCTCATCGTCAAGAACACCGCTCATTATTTCCCGCAGCGCGGCAACCGAACCTTGAATCTCGTTATAAACTATCTCTGCCATCCTGCGACTAACTTTCATGATATTTAACCTCCTTCCGCCGGCTCTTGATCCTTTATATAATTAGTAATCATCGCGTAATTTTTGATATAGTCCGCGATAATCAGATAATTTTTAATGCGGTTCAAAAGCATTGGTTCAGATACCGGCTTTGTAATGAAATCCATTGCTCCTAATTCCAAAGCGTAAGACTCGTTTGCCGGGTCTGTCAACCCGGTCAGGAAAATGACGGGAATCTTTGCGTATGCCTCGTTTTCTTTCAGCCGCATAATCGCCTCGAACCCGTCCATCTCCGGCATTTCGATGTCGAGCAGGATTAAGTCCGGCGTAACCTTTTCCAAAATCGCGAACATTTTTACCGCGGATGACAAGGTAATCACCCTATGTTCTTTCTCAAGAGCCTCTTCCGTAACGGAAAGGCTTGCGGGGCTGTCGTCAACCACAAAAATTATTCTCTTCATATTATTCGCCTCTGTTCTAAATATCTCATAGTTATTGTCAATATGCGTGCCGCTGTGTTACCAAACAACAGACACCCACGGAAGCGATTGAAACACTTCATCATTTGTAATGAGGGTCATATTTTCAAGGGATGCTTGCGCCGCCAATAATCTGTCGAAAGGGTCGCGGTGCGTCCATTCAAATTGACCTGCGAAATGCGTGTGCCGCTCGTTTATTGTCAGCGAATCAACTCCTAAAATTTTTACAAAATTGAAATAGTCTTTGGCTATATCTTCAAATTCGGGAAGTTTGCCTACGCGGTGTTTATTCATAATTTCGTATGCGCTTACCGCCGAAACAAAAATCCGCACATTCATATCTTCAATTATTTTTGCAGCCGTATTACTTAATTTTGGACTTCCGCGAACAGCCCAAAGGAAAGTATGCGTATCAAGTAAATATTTTATAGTCCCCATAATTGTAAATCCTCCTCGGATAACGGCTCGAAAAAGCTGTCGGGGACTTCCGCGCCTTTGGCGAAACCAAGCGGACGTTTCCTTTGTTTTGGACTTTCATGAAAATGGTCTTCAGAGAACAGAATAATGACTTCCGCGTTTTTGCCGCGCAGCGACTGCGGAATATCAAAAATGCCGCTTAATTTATCGCCGCCTATCGTTTGACGAATATATTCCATTTTTTTCATTTCCTCCTAATCATCATTGTGCATTGATACGCAGTATAAATCCTCATTGCTTTTTATAACGCGCCCGTTAACCTCAATCATCGGATACTCAATATCTTTAACGTCAAAAGACCGTATAACGCCCAATCTGCCGTCAGACATCATAACCGTTTTATCCACCAAATCATGCGGCATATTGCTGATAAAGATATCGACTAACTCTTTATCAAGATCCGTGCCTTGCAGTTTTGAAAGCATTGCCATTATGCTGAAAGGGCTGTTCGGCTTCTTGTATGAACGCCGCGACACCATAGCGTCATAAATATCCGAGACAGCGGTAATACGCGCTTCCAGCGGCAAATTATCGCCGCCAATCCGGTTCGGATACCCCAACCCGCTAATCTTTTCATGGTGATAACGCGCCCCAAGTCGCACGTGTTCGGGGAACTCTGTCAGCAAGTCATAACCGAACTTAGGATGGTTCTTTATAACCTCAAACTCCGTAACAGTCAGTTTTCGCGGCGCGTTTAGAATTTGCGTTGGAATCATCGCCTTGCCGCAATCGTGCAGAAGCCCGATAAGCACAAGCGTATCAACCTCATCCTTAGGCATATTCATCCATTTGCCCATCAGACCATTCAATAGGCTTACATTAACGCAGTGCCGCTGCAAGTATTCGTCTACCGGAGCGAGCGCGTTAATCAGAGCCAAAACCGACGACTGCGGAACTGTCTCCAGACGGTTTGACAGATTTTCGGACACCGAATACAGTGCCTCCTGCGGTACATTTTTTGTATTCGCTATTTCACCAAGTATCTGAAATGTATCGTCTTTGACCTCGGTATAGCCGGAAGCCTCCTCCATCTCCGTTCGGCTTTCGACCGGGTAATCATGCTCTCTCTGCGTAAGAGCTTTATACGTATTGCCGGTAACGTTGATAAAACTGCTGTAATCGTTGTGTTTTTTTATGGTTTCAATCCTGTTGGCATCGAGTGTAATCCCGCCTTTGGCAATCATAATCGAGGCGGTGGAATCGTAAATATCTTCCTCCACCACCATTCCCTCATACAGAAGGCTGAACGGGACAATTCTAAGATTATCTTTATTTATAACAGTGTCACTCATAGTTAATTCACCGCTGAACCCGCGCTTAGGCGGCATCCGTACTCCGAATATTCATTCCCGACATCCCTGTGGTTCATAACATCGGCAACCAACAGTTTATCAACTCCCCCGATTTTCATTCGCAGCGTAAACCTGTCTCTGTGCGTGAGCGAATTAAACGGTGTGCGAAGCCGCACCCCATTTTGGCTAATGTTAACGACTTTAACCCCAAGCGGCATACACAACGAATATGCCTGACCGTCATATATCAGGCTTTCTATTAACGCGGGGAGAAGAATACTGTGTCTCGCGTTTTTGCGGTCTTCTTTCTCTTTGCCCTTGTACATTGCGATAATTTTTTTGTATTCTTCCTGAATTATCTTCCCCAAGTAAAAAACAGGTGTGGGAGAAGTCAAAATAAGTACTTTGTACTCGTCTCCTTGCTTGAGATTCAGCTCTGACTTCACCTCAATACGCAGCGCGTCCCTGTCATGTTTTGCAACTGTTGTAGTTACAAGTAAATTATCGGACTTGTCATAGACTGAAACAGCGCAGCCGACATAATTCGCGCCATAAATTGCCATTTGCGCCCACCCTCCCATTATGATAAATATATAATATCATGTTATAGCAGAATTGGCAAGTTTGAAAATATACATATCGCCTTGTTGACAAATAGTATCGCATATGATACTATGAACATGGGATGTGATAGATTGTGCCATCGGTAGAGAAAATAATAGAGAAGATGAGAAATCAGCCACACGGAATACGTCTGCCGGAAGCTGAAAAGGTGCTTGCCGCATACGACTACTCTTTTAAGCGGCAAAAAGGCTCGCACCGTCACTACTTGAACAAACAAGGCGACTTGATAACTCTGAAAGACCCTTTGAAAATATCATATATCAACGAATTGTTGGAGCGAATAGGAGAAAAATAATTATGGAGGTGGAAACCATGACACTGCAAGAATATATGGAGCTCCCATATAATATTGTCATCCGTCACACCAAAGACGACAGCGGCGAATATTATTTTGCTACCGTTCAAGAGTTGGACGGTTGTATGAGTGACGGCGCAACCTTGGAAGAAGCTCACACAAATATCAGGGAAGCAATGGAGGGGTGGATTGAAACGAAGCTCGAAGCGGGATTTCCTGTTCCCGAGCCGTTAGATACAGATAAATATAGCGGTAAGTTTGTCGTTCGGCTTCCCAAAACACTGCATCGCCGTCTTGCTGTGGAAGCTGAAAAAGAGGGTGTTTCACTCAATCAGTATACGCTGTATAAATTAAGTATGTAGGGCGCGGCTTCCCAGACGCGCCCTACAATACCATATGTCTATTATGTTCATTTCCACCTCACACCGCAAACACCATCCTTGCACCCAAACGACAAATCTTTGTTTCCCATCTTGCTCAACAAATAAAACGTATGCCCGGCGGGCGCGTCCGCCGCAACGGCGTTCATATAGGCATTCTGCTTGAGCAGAACGTTTTCTGTTTCGCGGCTGCCGTTTATAGCATACAACATTTCCAAGTTCATCGCCATGACCGAGTTGCCTGACGGCATAGCCCCGTCATAACACTCCTTTGGGCGCGTTATCAATGCTTCTCCCGCGCTTCCGTAGAGATAAAAACCGCCATCATCAAAGTCGAAAAAGTCCGTTATAGCCGTATCTGCCAGAGTTTCGGCAAACGCAAAATATCTGTTGTCCGCCGTGGTTTGATATAATCTTAACAGCGCGTATATAGTAAAAGCGTAGTCGTCAATAAATCCCCATTCACTGCGCCGACCGTCACAATAGCTCGCCAAAAGCCGCCCGTTTTCATATAGATGTGTCTCAATAAAATCCATAGCGCGTTTTGCCATATTCAAGTATTCATCGTTCCCAAACGCGGCGGCGGCATCGGCAAACGCGGCAATCATCAGCGCGTTCCATGAGGTCAGAATCTTTTCATCCCTGTGGAGAGCCGTTCTTGTCAAACGATAATCATAAAGTTTCGCCGACGCATCGGCAAACCGTTCGTCAAACTTTGAATTATGAATCAAATTAGGAATATTCTTTCCCTCAAAGTTGCCTTTATCGGTAATGTCATAGTATTCGCAGAACGCTTCTCCCATGTCTTTGCCCAGTACGAAAATAATTTCGTCCGGCGTAAATACATAGTATTTGCCCTCAACACCGTCACTGTCGGCATCCTGAGCCGAATAGAAACCTCCGCCCGGATGCGTCATCTCACGGCGGATATAGAGCAGTGTCTTCTCGGCAATGCTTTTATACAGCGGATTCCCTGTGATTTGATACGCTTTCGCGTATGCCGATACCAACAGAGCGTTATCATACAGCATTTTTTCAAAATGCGGCGCGAGCCACTTCTCGTCTGTGGAATACCGCGAAAACCCAAAACCGATATGGTCGAATATGCCGCCCCTCGCCATCTGCTCCAGTGTCTTCTCCGCCATGAAAAGGCTGTTTTTATCTCCGTTCAGTTTATGATACTCCAACAGAAAAAGCAGATTATGCGGTGACGGAAACTTGGGCGCGCGCCCAAAACCGCCGTATCTCAAGTCAAATGTTGCTTTGAAATATTCAACCGCCTTTTCGCAGAGCAGCTCAGGCGATACGGCGGGGTTTGCGGTTTTTTCACGCACACCGAGCTGTCCGGTAATACGGGCGGCGGAACGGAGCAAAGTATCTCTTTCCGTGTGCCATTTATCAAGAATTACCGTTAGTATATCGGTAAGCCCCGCCATTCGGTAACGGCCTGTTTTGGGGAAATATGTCCCCGCAAAAAAAGGCTTGCCGGAGCAATCCATAATTACGGTCAAAGGCCAGCCGCCCGAGCCGGTAAGCATTTGGCAGACGCTCATGTATACGCTGTCGATGTCAGGGCGTTCCTCCTTGTCCGCCTTTATGCTCACATAGCCTTGATTCAATACTTCGGCGACTTCCGCGTCCTCAAAGCTCTCGTGAGCCATGACATGACACCAATGGCATATATCCTAAATGCTGTAGTAAGCGCTCTACTTATATACTATCTCGATTTTAATGGCATCACCATCCTTAATCCATATAATGCGTTCAATAATTGTTCTATATAAATCATTTCTTTCTTTCGGTGTTGTAACTTGCTCAATATTATTAAAGAATTTTTCAATATTCTGTTGTCGTATTTCATATGATATTTTAGGGATACTATTTAACTGATACTTAAGTTCTACAATGTCGCTCTCTACCTTTCTAATCTTTTCATTCCATTTTTGCTTTTTATTCAGCCAAACATCTCTTGAGTAATCACCCAACTCGTAACCATCGTCTACAACATCTAATGCCTTTATGTATTTTTCTTTTTGAACTTCTTTTTCATTAATAACTTTATTCAACAAATCAGAGTTAACAACACTCATTTCAGCTTCTTGAATAGCATAATTATCTAAAAATGATTGTATCTCATTTAACACCATCTGTTCAAATTCGCTTACCCATATACCGCCATTTTTACATTTGTTTCCAACGTGATCTTGACGAACACATGACTTCATTATCAATCTATATTTATTACGTAAATCTTTTCCAAAAGTCATGCACCTACCACATTTGCCGCATCTGACTATACCGGAAAACGAATATGTTTGTGGCATTGCTCTATTAGGATTTAAGTTTCTGCTTTTAATAAGTTTTGATATGATATCGTGTTCATACTGTGTTTTTACTGCTTCGTGACAATTTTCAACTATTATCCATTCTTCCCTTGGAAGTAATCTTAATTTAATTGCATTTGGTTTTCTATTTTTATGTCCATCTCCTTTTGATTTGTTGCTAATGATTTTACCTAGTTGCGTTTCATCCAACAATAATCTTTGAATTGTAGCACCACTCCAATTGTTTCCCTTTTTTGTTGTAATCCCCCTTTGATTTAAAGTTATTGAAATTTTATTTGGACTCATGCCATCAATAGCCATTGATATTATTTCACGGTAGACTTTATAAAGCTCATCGTTTACAACCAATCCTTTTTGATTATATTTCCCCTCATACCTTTCATATTCATATGGGAATGATGGTGTTCCATTTGTCCAATCGCCTCTGCGAGCTCCAATTTTTTTCCCTTGTCTAAGACGTTTTGTTATCATTTTGTACTCTTGTCTTGCAAATAAACCCTTAAAGTCAGCATATGTATCATCTAAATCATTATTCAAGTCATATATTTTTTCTGGGGTAATAATGAGCGTAGATGATTTTTGAAACGCCTTTTTAATCCTATCTTGTTCACCAAGATCACCTCTACCGAGCCTATCGTAATCTACAACACATACTGCATCGTACAAGCCACTATCAACGTCTTTGAGAAGCTGTGTCATTTTAGGACGCATATCTATTGAATCTGAAGTTCCTATTTCAGCATACTCAACATATTTGAAATTATTCCTATTGCATAGGTCAGTTAAAATCGTCCTATGCTTCTCTAATTCGTTTTCTTGTTCTGCGCGAGACTTACGCAAATATACAGCAACAAATTTTATATCATATGCAGTTTCCATTTTGTAAAACGCACTCCTCTATATAGCCTTAACAATACATCCATTATATGTGATATTGTCAAGTTTGTCAAGAGATTTTTTGATGAGCATTGCGACATTTTTATTGTAATCGCTTATTGCTTTTTCACTTGGTTTATTTGAAATAATTTCTACTTTATATCTACCATATCTTTTTTTAGTTGATATAGGTTGCATGAGATATCACCTCATTGTATTTATTCCACAATGATTTATTTTTATTCTACTTTATTATCAATGTCTGGTTTTATCGTAATTTAAATTTACATATAATCTCCTACACGGGTTTCACCTAACGAACGGTTTACTCCGACTACTACCCTACCCTTGTTGAGTCACATCTGGACTCTTTCTATACCCTTGTGCCAATACATTACCGTTATTTTCTCAGCCATGTCTTGACCCACCTCGGAGATTATAACAAATCGCCTACCATGGTTTACAGCGTTTTGTTCACATTTGTGTATACCTTAGCTAAGGGCGTTATTCCTCCCACGCACCTCTAGCGTCAATATTTTAATTATTTACTGCCGATTATCAAATCAAGATTATCTCCGGCCATGACCTCTGGTAAGACACCGTTCCACTTCTCATAAAACATTTGTCTTAGCATTGCCTCTCTTACCTCAAATCCTAACGCTCCCCAAGCGCCTTGCATAATTTTTAACGCTTCTGCATCACCTTGCGCCTTTTGAATAGTGGCCTGTGCTTCTCTTTCAGCAACAGCCAATCGTTCATCTGCTTTGATGATTGCCCTCTCTTTATCATAACTTGCACGAAGTTGCTCTTGTTCTGCAACCATTTTCTGCTCCACAGCACTCTCAAATGCATCGTTAAAAGAAATATCGGATAGAGCAATCATTGTAACTATAATATTGTACTGCTCCATTGTTGGAAGTATCCTTTGCTCAATCTCACCGCTCAATGACGAACGACTTTCAACGATTAACATTGCACCCTTATCTGCAAATACGCTTTTTGTTCGTTCAAGTATTACTGCTTTCAACTTACTTTCGAGAATGTCGATAGAACCGTATTGTCTGTTAATGTCCATAATCATATCAGGTTTAATCTGATATTGAACCGCAAGCTGTCCTGTAACTGTTTGAGCATCTTTACTATACGCTTGGAAATCAAGATTAATTTCCCTTGTTTTTATATCATAACGCTCAATGGTATTTGAAACCCAAAATTTATAGTGGATACCTGGAGACACCGTTTCTTTTGCTTCGCCAAAAACTTTAACAACACCGATTTCACCAGTTGAAATTGAAAAGAACGACCACGGAAAAATCAAGAACAACAAAACCACTACAGATGAACCGAGAATCAACATTTTTGATTTCTTATTGCTTTTTCTATCACTATACCGTCCATCCTTGTCCGAAATAAAATAAGCTCCTATGTATCCACCAACTGAAATCAATAGTAAAACAACAGCCAAAATAATTTTTATACCCATTATATATTCTCCTTATTATTATATATTTACTTTTGAATAAGTATCAACTTCAAACAAATACCCTTTTTTACCATACTTTTCATCTAATGGCTTTGTTACTTTAATCCCATTATCTTCAAGTATTTTATACAAAGTATTAATTCCACCATCAACCGAAGATTCTATGGACTCGTTAAGAATCTCATCAAATTCATCCTCATTAATATTATCTGGCACATCAACTGTAAGTTCATTAAATTCACTCGTCATGATATCTATACTATAAGTTTTCATTTTTAATTCCCTTCATATTTTACTTAGTATTTTTTTATTTTCTACTGTTATCATATACAAACAACGGAAATGCGCTTTATATTGTTTTCTTTAGCAATTAAATATGATATGTATCCATCCCACAAAATATATTTTTTCCAAAACCAAAATTTTACTTCTTCAACTTTTATTAGATTATCAAATTCGCCGTGATAATAATAGTACTTTCTCTTTCTTAATATTTTATGTTCACTAGGATTAGATTCTTTGAAACTTCTAGGAACAATTATTTTGTTTATATCAACAAATTTCATTTTAATTACCTCCATCATAAATAATTTCATCAAATTTGGTTGGGCTCTTTCCCATTGATACTTTTGTCAACTTTTCATTTGAAACACTATAGAGAATATATTTAGTACGCATAATATCTGATGTTGTTATGTACCTAACCACCCCGTTTTTATCTAAATATGATACCCATAAAATTTCGTTCTTCGGAATCTTTATTTTATCACCACCCAATATATTATTATTCTACATTGTCAGTATAGCACAGTCATATGTTCTTGTCAAGCCCTTTCTTGAAATATTTATCCACATCATATTATTATTTCATATTACCATTAAATCTATTTACTCTCTGTGGTCTACCACACACGGCACCCACTTACATCCATTTAACTCACATCGTTCACAAGGACTTAGCGATTTACCTCCAAGTTTGCACTTGCCCGACTCCCATATGTCAAACCTTTGATTGTTTTCATTATTATCACAAGTTCCACATACTTTTGGATCTATTCCATGCGTTAGCTCTAATCCACGCCCAAAACTACACACCCATCCAAATCTTGGTTTTGGACACCGAGGACACAACCAATCGTTTCGTAATGTTTTGCTTTTATATGCACCTTCTGCTGTACCGTAATTACGTATTACATCTCTAAATCTTTCTGGTTCTGCCATAACAATTTTCCTTTCTTAACTATTGTCTCAACCTTCCATTGGCACTTTAACATCATTGATTAATTTAATAGCTAATTTTTGATCTTTATTTTTACTTAAGAATGGGCTGCGAGTTGATAACATATTTTCAACAAATTTAATTTACTTAAGCATTATAAGAGAATTATATTGCTTCATAACATCATCTTTACTAACATACATAAAATTTACCTCCTATTCAAAATCAATCTGGACATCACTCAGTTTTTCTTTAAATACTTTATAACCCACATCATTTGGTATCGACAACAATACCTTCTTCGTCAAATCCAAACTGAACAACCCCATTATAGACTTCGCATTAACAACAAATCTCCCAGATGAAACTACTAACTCTTGCGGATATTGCATCGCTATGTTTACAAAATTTTTGACTTTATCAATAGTGTCCAAACTAATTTTAATTTCTTTCAAATTATCCTCCTATATTTCATCTGGCAACAGCCAGACGCTTACTATTTGTCTTCCATGATTCCACGCATCCTCATGACTTTCATAATACAAATCAAGTATCTTACCATCATAACGCTCTACAATCCATTTTGCCAGTTTATCCTGAACGACACGCTCTCCTATGCCTTCTATGTATAACATAGTTCCTGGTGATAGCGTATCCCAGTCTGCGCCTATTGTGACTCCCTCAACTGCTAGATTTCCAATTGCTGTAAGTGGATTAGAAGGATTGCTCCACTTGCCACAACATTTTTCACATGGACAATATCCTGTTGACGTAAACTCTCCGAGAAATATTGGTTCTGGCGATTCATGTTCATCATATATAGCTTCCTCCTCATTTACAATCTCATTTATAAAGTCAAGGCAAGAAAACCGCTTCCCTTTAGGGGAGCGGATGAATTGCCTACCCCTATGTTTGTATATATTTTTCAATAATATCCTTACTCACTTGACCTATGCTACAAGCAAAATATCCATCACTCCAAAATGTTTGTTCTTTCCAGAAATGCTTTCTTAAATACTTGTCATTATCATATTGCCTCCAAATCCTATAAGTTGAAATCTGTTTAAATAATCTAACAATCTCAAGTATTGATTTTGTAGACGAATAGCTTATCAGGATATGAATATGGTCTTTGTCAACTTCCATTTTCATAATTTCAATATCGTTTTCTTCAGCTATGTCACATAGCAACTTTTTAACCTGTGTTCCAAATACAGATAACAACTTCTTTCTGTACTTACACACAAATATCAAATGACACATCAAACAATATTTCGAATGGTTTCTGCTTGTATAATCCATGATTTCCTTGCGCTTATTCTCTTCATCTTATCGAGCTTTGGAATTGGTTTCATTGCGACTTTTTCTCCGTGTATGTTCATCAGTATTGCGTATCCCGTAGACATTCTACCTTTTATGAAGTAATCAATGCCACCGTATCTAACTTTGTCAAACTTCTTAAATCCACAAATCTTATCAGTGGTTATCGGCTGTTCACTACGAATGCCTTTGGTTTTTTGGTAATCACCATCTGCCAAGCACTTCTTTTGAAGCATAACACTTGTTTTGAATGTTACGCCATTACCTTGACTTGCAACCGCGACAGCATCCATATGATGTTCTTTTGGAAGACTCATTAGTTGTCGGTGTTCCTTTGTGATAAAGCCAAACGTCTCATCACAGTTAAGCTGCCTTAACAATTGCTGTCTGATTGAGTTCATCTGTGTGGCGTGCCTAAGTTGCCCCTTGTGCTTACCACCTTTGAGTTGAATCAATCCATCGTGTAGTTTGTCGTGACAGGTTTTACATAGAGTTATCAAATTATCTGCTTCGTCAGAGCCACCGTTCATTCTAAATGTTATGTGATGAATATGAAGCCTACTGTCTTTAGTTTTACCTCCGCAGTATTGACAGGTGTAACTATCTCTGTCTAAAACAAAAGCCTTAGTGTTAGCAAAGCCGTAGTTAATTCCTTTTTGGTACAACCACTTGTTCTGCAATACCGCAGGATTTTTCAATGCGTGTGGATCAAATGTTGCTGTCTCCAATATCAAGTGTGTTATCGGCAAAATTGACTTCACGAAACGAATCTCTTTCAAATGTGAGTTAATTTTACTTGTCATAGTTGGTGAAAACCTATCGTTCCTAATGCTGTTCTTTCTATGTTGCCACCGAGCCTTACGGTAACGAGTCTTGCGGTTGCGTCTGTTCCTACGGTATTTTGCACGTTGTTTCATTTTGTCTGTGATGTCATTACGTATCTCTATCTCTGATAAGTACACCACTTCTCCATTATTGTCAACTACTGCGCTTCCAATAATTGATGAACCTGTGTCTATTCCATGTGTGAGTGGTTGTGTAAACTCTTTGCTATCGTAGGTGAGCTTGATTGTAAACGGAGTTCTGCGTATACATTTAGCTTTGCCTGACCTTAACTTTTTCTTTGCTCTTGCGGGTGTTGTTGGCATCAGCGGTTTTCCATCTTTACTAATTACATATACTACCAATGTGTTTCTCCTTTCGGATAATTCCGCATTACTGCGGTTGTGCGTACTCCACATCACTGTTACCACGATGTTTTTCCGACATCACCTCGACAAAGATAAAAATAGCTTACATATGTATATCACCGAGCCTTACCCTTCAACTCTACTTAAATATACACGACATTGCAACGGTCTGGTGCGTCAACCGAGGGTGTCATAACTATTCTATCGTAGCTGTACTTTCGTCAGCTTAGTCTGGTAAACTGGCTTCTATTGTTACTCAGAAGCCCCGTGCCTTTAGGCGCGTGGGTAGTTCACTGAATCATCATTTGTTTTCATATAACAATTCATAGGTCTGCAAATCACAGAGTTCTTTATCTATTTGACTTCGTATATGCTGTGCAAATGGATATAAACAAACTAATAAATGATATTACTATAGACATTTTCTCCTCCTAATATTTTAATAAATCTCTGTTTGGTGTTAATTAATTTCTTTAATCTCTATATCTACCGCACCAGTTCCATTCATCTTAATTATACCCTCCGCAATTTTATCACTTTCCTTTGGTGCCGGTAGAAACTTATTCATTAACTTAATAAAACCAAATATAAATTTTGTTGTTCTGCAATCTGCTTCTGTCAATAAATTAGCTCCGCACTTAGGACATGGTTTATTAAGCCAGTTCTTATAATCGTTAATGCTTACATTCGTATCCTTCCAATCACAAGCATCACACTTTATGCCTCCCACTTTCATCTCTATTGTTTTTTTCTGCTTTTTCATAATCTCAAACTCCTTTTTAATATTTAACATTAATTTCTTCCTTCTTATTTTATTTATAATTCTATTGCATTATCATACCAATGTAAATTTTATGTAATTTTTCTAAAAACTGCTTGACTTCTTTTTCGTATCATGATACGATGTGTTCCCACAGCAATTGACATGATTACTCCACATTTTCGATTCCGAGTACAATGCTTATCAATCCGTATCCTTCATTCGTTTTGAAAGGAGGCATTGGGTGATGGAATGGGTTATCGGTATCATTGGCACAATTCTTGTTTTCACATTGCTGTATATTTGTTCCCCATCTAACGAACCCATAAGTGTATCAGAAATTGAATATGACAAAGAGCAACAAAAACTCGTTTATCCATCTCAAGAAATACTGTTTTCCAAAATACGATCAATAGTATATCGCTAATACCACTGTTTGTAAGAAAGGTTTGGTATCCTCCATTGCACAATTTAATACAATCTTAGGGCATATCGTGCTGTGGCGATATGTCTTTTGATTTTGAATCAACACAAATTTCTGTAAATATTACATTTTTCAACAAGCCTTTTCCTTTCTTTCAATTTTCTCACTAATTATGTAATTGATTTTAATCACACCTATTTAATATCCTATCCCATAGCTTTCTGTTTTTGAGCTTTAATATTTCACTTTCTAAATCCTTAATAATTAAATTTTGTTTTTGTGATTGATTAAAATCTCTTTGCTCTTTTTCATTCATTGTCATTGAGGATGTTTCAAGTGCAAAATCATCTTTATTAGAATCGCTAAACGGACATTCATCACAACATACATCATAACATTCAACTAAGTTACAAATATCAAAAGAATTACCATCTTTCCTATTTATGCTTTGTTCTATTAAGTTCTTTTGTTCATCTGATAATCCTAATACACATATATTAATATTATTCATTAATTTATCCTTTCAAAATTTTCATAAATCCCTATTTGATTGTAATCCTATGTAACACATCCGTTTTATCAAAGACTGAGATAATCAATCCCAATCCTTGAATCTCATTGAAGTAGCAAATATTTAAGGTTCGCGTTATGTCAAAGGCTACAGCACACAGCCCTTGATAAAACGGATGTAGCAGATATTAACATCAATAAACACTTTGTTAAAACTTATTTTTCTCTCGTTCCTCATATTCTTTCCGTTCAACATCATTTGCTTCGCGTATGCATTGCTTCCCGCAATCTGGGCATTGTTCTGCCACACCAGATCGTCTAAATAAAAAGCCGCAATGTTCACACACATATATCATAAGACACACTCCATAATTGTTAGAATGTAAATATTATATCATGCAGGAATCGCATTAGCAAGCATCTGACTAAAAGCAGATGCGACGTTAAAAGGAAACAAACTGGTAGCAATAGCACAATCAACCTCATACATCTTATTATTATCAATATGACCTACATAGTATTTTAGTCTGCTTTTGTCTATTGTTCTTAGCTGTTCCATCAATACAGTAGATGGCTCTCTTAGTCCTCCAATTCCCCTATCAAATCTCACATGTGTTGGTAAGCTCCTTTTTGTAGTCTTCGATGTCAGTGGAGCTATTTGTGTTGTTGGAGAATATTTATTGCCTACATCATTCTGAACCACAAGCACAGGGCGAAAGTCGCCTTGGTCAGTACCTTGCTCTGCTCCTCTCCAACCAGATAAGTCAGCATAGTATATATCTCCTCTTATTATTTGTTCCATAGACGCACCTCCGTTTCTTTTTTATATTCTTATATTACCACCCCTTTTATTTTTTGTCAAGCATTTTTTTACAAATATTTTATTTTTATGTATTAACGGAGAAAATTTATTTTTTCTCCGCACTTCAAAGCCCCTTATTTCAAGGCTTTTTCCATCTCTGATTTTCTAATGCTAACTTTATCGGCTTTTGCTGTTCCTGCTCCACAAGCAAAATTATATTTATCGCTAATTGAAGCCTTGTTTCCCTCGCCGCTAAAAAACTTTATGGCTTTTTCAGCAAATTTCTCTGCACTTAAATTTTTGCTTATTGCTATATGTGCCATATAACCAAGAGACATAAAGTGGGTTATGCTTTTCATTTTCCTTGCCATTTTTTTGTCCTTACCAAAAGTCTTGATTAGAACCTTCAAATAATCAAGAATTTTAGTAAGCCCTTGAACTTGATCTTCGGTTACTTCCGTAGAGGATAAAATCGGTGCAGTATCCTTATTGAGCAAGCTCTCAGAGCCGCTATAACACATCAGCCACACCTTGGTTGCAAAGTCTTCATCCATTTTTTTGTTCCGATTTGCAATAGAAAGAGTACCACGTATAGCATCATGCTTTGCCAATGACTCAAACAATCCACGACTTTTTATTTTAGTTCTAGTAATGTCACTTGCTGTAACAGGTCTACCGTTGTTAATGTCTTCAAATATGTCCAGTTTTTCGTCTTGACTCAAATTATTATAAAAGCGAATTTCAAGAACATAGCTAGTAATCCTGCTCTGCAAATCTTCGTGCAACTCTGTAAATTTGCGCTTGGCGATTGGAGTTTCATTTCCACTATCATCTGTAATTGGTAAAAAACTTGGATGAAGAGCAAAATCTCCCTTAATGAATTCATAAATTGCCGTACTACGCTGTTTACCATCTAGTGCCTCATATGCATTATCTCCAATTTTATTGAAGATGAACACACCTACAGCCCTCTTGAGTAAAAGAGAACGAATTAATCTGCTTTTTCTCTTTTTGTCCCACACTTTACCCCGCTGAATGGCTCCATCATAGTCAACCTGTTTTTTATCCATCATGCGTATAAGTTGATCTACATTGCTGTCAAATTTGTTTGGTATTTGCATTTTGTATACCTCCATCTTTCTTTCAATTTAGATTTACCTAAAGCTACATATAGCCAAACGCGACTTTCCAATCATGATAATCAATGTCCCATTTTCTCATCATCATTTTGTCTTCTTCGTCATTATACTCTAACCCTAAATTTTTTGCAAGTATTTCTAAGGAATATTTTTCTCCTCCTTTCTCTTTAAAGTCTGTACATACTATGTGGGGTCGTCCATATCTGTTACAAGTTTGCCTGATAATGTTTTATGACAGTTGGAAATCGACGGTTGCCTTTGCCTAGATACGCAACCCGCGCGGTTGCGTGCATGTCATCTTATATAACCGTACCAAAAGTTGCCACCTGTGCAATAGCCATCGCATCCGAAATGGTGTAAACTAAGGAAAAAAAGAGGGGCATACAAATGACGAACACCTTAACAGTCACGGTAACGATAAAAAATCAGGACGGCGAAATAATCACAATAAATGAAAGCGAACGTGCCGTCCCTTATATAAAGGAAATAGAAGAGCAAGGATTTCGCAATGCGTTTCACGACTTGGAAACGGCGGTATTAGAGACACGAAAAGAAGCCAGCGAAACTGTTGTTACGTCATACCTTGAAACTATGTCATTAAAAAAAAATCGGGACTGAGTCAGTAATAGGGGATATCATAACAACAGTC